>ERZ1643247.380-NODE-380-length-54800-cov-41.471641_pt1 | contig 54800 bp, 48 predicted proteins | sample MGYA00579264_ERZ1643247 | MGnify/ENA primary metagenome ERZ1643247 (study PRJEB29033, sample SAMEA4952262) | chicken gut metagenome | biome: Broiler Chicken; feature: Gastrointestinal Tract; material: Caecum | place: Ireland | collected 2018 | study: Broiler... | reverse complement strand
GACGGATTTCTGTGCAGAAGAACGACGGGCAGAACGATGCACAGGCACAAAACGATTGCCAACCCCGCCGCAACGATCGGAATAATTCCCTTGCGCCCGAGCTTTTCCGTGCCTCCGTGCGCGTAGGCGGCGCTCTGCTCCGCTTCGGAATAGCCGAGTTCGCGCCGGATATAGATGAATCTGTCAATAGCGCGCTCAAAATTTCAATGCGGCATAAAGGAACCGGAGGATTCAAAGCCGCTTACTCGTCCGCGAGCACGTCATGCATGTCGTATTTCCCGGCGGGTTTTCCGCACATGAATTTCGCCGCTTTCACCGCGCCCGCCGCAAACACCTTTTTGCTCCGCGCACTGTGCGAAATTGTTATAATCTCGTCCTCGCCCGCGAACATCACCTCATGCTCGCCCACGATATTGCCGCCGCGCACCGCGTGAATGCCGATCTCCGCCTTTTTGCGCGCGCCGCACATCCCTTCGCGGCCGTAAACGTATTCCTTTTCGCCGCCGAACGCCTCGTTCACGCTCTCGGCGAGCATGAACGCCGTGCCCGAAGGCGCGTCCTTTTTCAGGTTGTGGTGCCGTTCGACGATCTCCACGTCGAACTTTTCGCCCAGAACTTCCGCGGCCTTCTTTACCAGTTTTTGCAGAAGGTTGATGCCCACGGAGAGGTTCGCCGTCTTGAAGAGGGGGATTTCCTTCGCCGCCTCGTCGATTTGCGCAAGCTGCGCGTCGGTGTACCCCGTCGCCGCGAGGATGACCGCCGCACCCGTGCGCTTTGCATAGGCGAGCACGTTGCCGAGGTTCGCCGCGCTGGAAAAGTCGATGACGACGTCCGCCTTTTCCGCCTTGTCGAACCCCGCATGTACGGGAACGTCGCACAGTTCGCCCTCCGTAAGGTCGACGCCGCCGACGCACTCCGTGTCCGCATCCTCGTTTACGAGTTCGAGTACGTTCCGTCCCATATGCCCCAAAATGCCGCTGATCAGAATTTTAATCATATCGCTCCTTTGTGCCGCGTTTTTCGCGGACGTATCGTCAATTTTGCGCCGAAAGCGCCCGATTTTATTGCAGAGAGCCGAGCAAGAATATGCCCGGCTCCGTAAGTTTATGCCTTTACTTTCAACCCGAAACCGACGAGCGCCTCGCGCACGATCTCCTTGTGCGCGGGTTCGAGTTCGGTCAGGGGCGGGCGGGGAATGCCTCCGTCCAGCCCGATCATGTCGGCCGCCGCCTTCGCGGGGATGGGGTTCACCTCCACGAACATCGCGTCGATGACGGGCAGCATCCTGTCCTGAATCTCGTTCGCCGCCGCCAGATCGCCCGCCTTCACGAAGTTATACAGCGCCTTCGTCTCCTTCGGAATAATGTTGGAGGCTACGGAGATGAGCCCCGCCCCGCCGATGGCGAGGATGGGCAGGTTCAGGTTGTCGTCGCCCGAATACAGGTCGCACTTGCCGCGGATGCGCCGCGCCGTTTCGCAGATCTGCTCCATATTGCCGCACGCTTCCTTGATGCCCGCGATATTTTTGAGGGAGGCGATGCGCTCCATGGTCGCGGGCAGGATGTTCACGCCCGTGCGCGGCGGCACGTTATAGCAGATGATGGGGATGTTCACCGCGTCGGAAATCGCCTTATAGTATTCGTAAATGCCGTTTTGGGTGCATTTGTTATAGTAGGGGGTCACGGCGAGCAGACCGTCCGCGCCGAACGCTTCCGCCTTTTTGCTTGCTTCCACCGCGTGCGCGGTGCAATTGGAGCCGCTCCCGAACACGATCTTTGCTCGGTGCGCGATCTTTTCGACGGAAAAGCGCATCACCTCTTCCTTTTCCGCTTCGGTCATGGTCGCAGGTTCGCCCGTCGTACCCAGAATAACGAGCGCATCGGTGCCGCTTTCGATCTGGAATTCGATCATTCTCCCGAATGCGTCGAAGTTGACCTTTCCGTCTTTGCCGAACGGCGTGATCATCGCCGTTGCCGTTCCGTTGAAGAAATTCAGCATGGTTCCTCCCTTTTAAGGATTCTGTTTTCCGCCCGAACGGGCGGGTTGCAGCCGCGGATTGCACATTTTCCGCCGTGCCGCGCGGCAGTCAGATGCCCGCCCGCCGCGGTTCGTCTCCGCCTCGTTCAGTCGAGGTATCCCTTTGCCGCGAGCAGCTCCGCCATCAGCACCGCGCCGCCCGCCGCGCCGCGCAGCGTGTTGTGCGAAAGACACACGAATTTGTAATCGAATACGATGTCCTCGCGCAGGCGTCCCACCGAAACCGCCATGCCGTTTTCGAGCATGCGGTCGAGCTTCGCCTGCGGGCGGTTGTCCTCCTCGAAATAGTGCAGAAACTGCTTGGGCGCGGAGGGGAGGTTCAGCCTCTGCGGCTCTCCCGAAAATTCCGCCCACGCCTGCAAAATTTCCTCTTTCGAGGGCTTTTTGTCGAAGGAAACGAACACCGCCGCCGTATGCCCGTCGGAAACGGGCACGCGCAGGCACTGCGCCGTGATCTTCGGGCTGTCCGTGCAGGCGATCTCGCCGTTTTCGATGTGCCCCCAGATTTTCAGCGGTTCGCGCTCGGATTTCTCCTCTTCGCCGCCGATGTAGGGGATGATGTTGTCCAGAATTTCGGGCATGCGGTCGAACGTCTTGCCCGCTCCGCTGATCGCCTGGTAGGTGGAAACGGCAACCTTGGAAACGCCGTACTTCATCAGCGGGTGCAGGGCGGGAACGTAGCTCTGCAGCGAGCAGTTGCTCTTGACGGCGATGAAGCCGCGCTTCGTGCCCAGCCGCTTTCTCTGCGCGGGGATGATCTCCGCGTGCTGCGGGTTGATCTCGGGGATGATCATGGGCACGTCGGGCGTGAAGCGGTGCGCCGAGTTGTTGGAGATGACGGGCACTTCCGCCCTGGCATACTTCTCTTCGAGCGCCTTGATCTCGTCCTTTTTCATATTGACGGCGCAGAACACGAAATCGACCATGCCCGCGACCTTATCGACGTCTTTTTCCGCGTCGAGCACGACCATATCCGCGAATTTTTCGGGGATGGGGGAGGTCATCGCCCAGCGCCCCGCAACGGCGTCGCGGTATTTTTTGCCCGCGGAAGCGGGGGAAGCGGCGAGCGCCGCAACGCGGAACCAGGGATGGTTTTCCAGGAGCAGGCAGAACCGCTGTCCTACCATGCCCGTAGCGCCGATAACGGCGACGTTGTACTGTTTCATTTTCGATCTCCTGTACGGTAATAAATTTTTCGCTGTGTGAAATTTTTTGCCGTGCGCCGGCAGCTGCTCCGGGCGGTAAAGAAAAAACGGCGCCGAAAAGAGGCACCGTAACAGGCAGAAAATCGCGGGGCGCACGCGGGTGCGTCGGATACTGCGCTAAAATAGTGCTCCACTTGCGGTGACAGTCGTGCGGGTGTTCTCCCGTACGCCCGGCGGCGGCGCTTCGGCAGGCGCCGTGCCTCGGCGGGGATGCCCTTTTTTTCCGCCGGGAATGCCGTTCCCCGGTACGGCGGAAATACTCATGCTCGCCCGCTCCTCTATTCAGCATAAGAATTTTACCATACAAAAGCGCAAATGTCAAAGAATTTTTTTGCTTCGGGCGGGATATTTAATTGAAATATTTTCCGATTTATAGTAGAATATAAGATAACGAACGTTGCGGGCGTCGCCCCGCACAGAACGGAGGAATTATGGCGCAAGGCGAAAAGAAAGGATTTATAGCCAGAATGCTCGAGGGAAAGGAGCGCGACGAAAATTATGCGCGCAGTACGCTCCCGTCCAACCGCTGGGCGCTCTTTTGGGATATTTTCAAAGGCAGGCTGGGGAAGCTGGTCATCGTCAATCTTCTGATGCTCATTTTTTTCATCCCCATGATCGCCGTTTTTGTTTTCCGGTATATGTACACGACGGTGCAGGGCATGATGATGCCCTTTGCCAGCTGGGTGGGCGTCGGGTATACCCCCGTTCCCAACCTCATCGGCATGCCGCAGCAGATCGTTCTGTCGACCAATCTGTTGTTCGGCGCTTTCCTTCTCGTCGCATCCTTTATAGCGGCGGTCGGCATATCGGGCGGCATCTACGTCATCCGCAACATGGTATGGACGGAGGGCATCTTCGTCGCCAACGATTTCTGGCGCGGCATTAAAATCAACTTTATCGTCGTGCTGCAATCCACCGTCTTTTACGGCGTGATGCTGTACCTGTTCACCATCTCCATCAACTGGTCGCAGTATATGCTTGCGGTCGGCACGGGAAACGCCGTACTCAATAATATTTCCATCGCGCTTTCATATATTGCGATCGGAATTGTCACGCTCATGTTCCTGTGGATGCTGTCGATGGGCGGCAACTATAAACTCAAATTTTTCCAGCTTCTGAAAAACTCCTTCCTGATGACATTCGGGTTGATTTTCCAGAATGTGTTCTTCGTCGTTCTGATGGCGATCCCCGTCATTCTCGTGCTTTTAGGCTCCTTTTTCCAGATGATCGGGTTCGTTATTCTGGTTTTGTTCGGAATTTCGTATATGCTCCTCGTTTGGTTCAACTATTCGCAGTGGGCGTTCGATAAATTCTTCGAATCCAAGCGCGAGGGCGGCAAGGTCAACCGCGGCATCTATGCCAAGGTCGGCAAGGGCGGCGAACAGAGCAAAGCCGTGCAGGAGTATCAGGCTTCCATCGAGGCGGCAAGGAGCGTCAAGTCCGACCTTTCCTCCCGCCCCATCAAGCCGATCACAGACGATCTGAAGGTGTACGAACTGCCCGAATCCTATTCGCGCGAGGATCTTGCGAAGCTGCGCGAGTCCAAGAACAAGATCGTCGAGGATACCGAGCAGTACGCCGAGGAGCATAAGGACGACGAAAAGTACGTCGTCTACAACGCCCAGTTCGAAAAGCCGAAAGAGGAAGAAGCGGACGAAAAGGGCAAGAAAAAGAAGAAGCCCAAAAAATCGGACGGGCAGGGCGAAGGCGAGGACGCGCAATGAGCCAAGCGTACGCCGGTCTTGCCGACTGGTTTGAATATCTCAATTCCGACTGCGACTATGATTCATGGTCGCAGTACTTATATGAGCGCCTCCGTTCGCTCGGCGTTTCGGGCGGCAGGGGACTGGACATCGGCTGCGGCAGCGGCCGTTTCTGCCGCGATTTCGTCCGCCGCGGCTTCGACATGACGGGTTACGACGTCAGCCCCGCCATGCTCGCCAAGGCGGAACAGCTCTCGGCGAGTGAAGGGGTGTTCCCCCGTTACATTCTCTCCGACGCGCGGAAAATAAAGACGCTCGGCGGCAGGGCGGACTTTGCGCTGTGCGTCAACGACTGCGTCAACTACATCCCGCAGGCGGATATTCCCCGCTTTTTCGCGCGCGTCGCCGGCTGCCTGAAAAAGGGCGGGGCGTTCCTGTTCGACGTATCATCGGCGTACAAGCTGCGCGAGGTGGTCGGGAACAACTCCTTCTGCGAGGACAGGGAGGAGGTCGCCTGGATGTGGTTCAACACCCTGCATCCCGACCGCGTGGAGATGGACTTCACGCTGTTCGTGCGGGGGGAAGACGGGCGCTTTACCCGCGAGGATGAGCGGCATACGCAGTACATTCACGAGGAAACCGATTTGCGCCTTGCGGCGGAGGGGGCGGGTTTTTCCGTCCGCGCCGTCGAGGGCGCTTCGGGCGATTCTTCCGACAAGATGCGGCAGAATTTTTTGTGCGTGCGGGCGTGACCGCGCTTCGCTTTACGGCGGCAAAGCCGCGTTTGAGGTGATTATCTATGAAAAAAGAGGACGCGCTCCTGCGCGGTTTGGTATACAACGACGAGGTATCCGTCTGCGTGGCGGACACGACAAAGCTCGTAAACGAAGCGATTCGCATCCATGGTCTTTCCGCTCTTTCGGCGGCGGCTCTGGGCAGAACGCTCACGGCGGCGGCGTACATGTGTTCCTCCCTTAAAGAGGAGCGGGGCGCCCTGTCCGTCACCATCAAGGGCGGCGGCATCGGCGGAACAATCTGCGTCAGCGGCGACAAGGCTCTGCACATGCGCGGGTACATCGAAAACCCGCACGCTCAGCTCCCGCCCAACGCGCAGGGAAAGCTCGACGTGGGCGGCTGCGTGGGCAAGGACGGGTATATCTCGGTGGTGCGCGACGACGGCGACAATGTTCCCTTCGTCGGCACGACGGAGCTTGTGAGCGGCGAGATCGGCGAGGACTTCGCGGCGTATTTCGCATACAGCGAGCAGATCCCGACGGCGGTCGCCGTAGGCGTGAAGATCGGCACGGACGGCACCTGCCTGGGCGCGGGCGGCGTATTTTTGCAGCCGCTGCCCGGCGCGAGCGAGGAGAGCATTCGCAAAGCGGAGGAGATCATCGGCAGATTCGCCGCGGTCAGCTCGCTCATGGAGAAGATGACGGCGCAGGAAGTTCTCGAACAGTATTTCGGCGCGGTTAAATTTTACACGGAAAAACCCGAATATAAGTGCAGTTGCAGCAGACATTATATAGAGGGGATCCTTGCGGCGATGGGGGAAAAGGAACTGCGTTCCATCCTCGAGGAGCAGGGCGAGATCTCCGTTTACTGCCACTATTGCAACACCGATTATAAATTTTCCCCGCAGGAAGTGGAGGAGCTGATCGTCCGCATGCGCGGCGATACATAATTGAGGTCACGAATGGAAGAAAAGGTAGTACAATTCGATCTGGCGGCGGAAAAATTGCTTGAAATGGCGGACGCCCGCCTGGACGAAGGGGATCACCTCGCCGCGCTGCGCCTGCTCCACAAATCGCTGGAGCTGTACGGCCCGGGCGCGGACGAATACGTTTCCCTCGCCGACGCGTACGACGAAATGGAAATTTTCGAGCTTTCCGCCAACTGCTGGTTTTCCTATCTGGATATCTGCCCCGAAGAGGAGGCGGTTGACGCCTACGAGGGGCTGGCGGCGTGCTTTTACAATATGGGAAACGAACCTGTTGCTCTGTATTATTATAATAAAATGATGCGCGACAAATTTGTTTCTCCCGCAAACAATACGGAGATGGGCGAGTTGTTCGAGCAGCCTCCCCGGCGCAGGTTCCGCATCAGCTGGCCGCCCGAGCGCGCCGATTATTCGGGCGATATTGACGAAGGTCTGCGTGCGCTGAAGAGCGGCAAGTATGACGTCGCCCGCGCCTGTTTCAACCGCGTGCATCCGAAATCGGATTACTATATCTCCGCGCGCAACTATCTGGCGGTGTGCTGCCTGCTCGAAGGCAAGCCGGAGGAAGCGGAGCGGGAGTGCCTTTCCGTTCTCGCCGAACAGCCGAACAATGTGCAGGCGCTCTCCACCTATGCCGCCGTTCTCACCGAACAGGAGCGGCGGGAGGAGGCGTACCGTGCGGCGGTCAGGCTCGCAACTTTGGAAACGGAAAATCCCGACGAGCTGTACAAAATTGCGACCGTCTGCTGCGAAAACGGACTGTACGAACAGGCATACGAAAAATTCTGCATTCTGGAACAGTCTGTCAGCTACGACCTGACGCTGTTGTACTTCAAGTCGGTTGCGGCGCTGCGCTGCGGCAAAGTGAAGGAAAGCCTCGCCTCCTTCGGCAAAATTCTGGACATCTATCCGGATGCCGCCGTGGCGCGCTATTACTTCCGCGAGGTGCGCGACTATGCGGAAAAGGGCGGAACGCCCCCGCAGACGAGCTTTTTCTACCGCGTTCCCGACGAGGAGCGGGCGCGCCGCACCGAGTTTCTGGCAACGCTCGCGCAGCTGAAAAGCGCGGAGCTGCGCGCTTATTGCGACGAGGCGGACATCACCGAACTTCTGGAATGGGCGTTCGACGAGGGCGACGGGCAGGAAACGGAGCTGCAGCTTTTGGCAATGGCTGTCGCCGTCGGCGGCGGCATGGACGGATTTATCCGCAGCTTTCTGCTCGATTCCACCGCGAACGACGCCGTCAAATTCGAAACGCTCCGCCGGCTGTGCGCGCGCAACAAAAAGGACGAATTCGGCATCGTTACGGGCGACCTTTACCGCCGGCTGCCGATGGAAAAACTCGTTACCGGCCGCGTCGCCCATACGAAATTCGTGCAGGCGTATGCCCTCTGCTTTTCGCGGTTTGCGCCGCTGGGAGAGGGGAGCGCGGCAGAATTTTGCCTTACGTCGCAGGAGATCTACGCCGCTCTCGAGCGGGAAGGACAGCTTGCGCTCGCGCACGACGTCGAAAGCCTTGCCTGCGCTGTTTATTTGGCAACCGTACCCGCCGCCATCAAAAAGACGCGCACGCTTCTGAAATACCTGGGCGCGGAAGCGGATACGGTCGCCCGCATTCTGAGCGTCGTCAACGGCGTTTCCGCACGGGCGGAGGCGGCAGCGGCAGACGCGTCCGCGGGAGCCGAAGGTGACAAAGTGGAAAAAAACGAGGAGAACAGCGATGAAACTCATTGATTTCGACGATAAATTCAACCGCAAACTGGCAAAATATATCGAAAAGCATGCGGGTGAACGCACCGAAGAGGAGTGGGAAAACTACATCGCCGAGGCGTACGGCAAATTCGGCGATACCTATCTGGGCGAGATCGGCAAAACGCCGCGGCAGTACTTTGCGGAGATGAGCGATTCCGCGCTGGTGGAAACGCTCAAAGAGTATCTTTTGCAGGATATTTCCGTGCCGGATATTCTCTGCGAGGAACTGGAATCGCGCGGGGTATTCCCCGAACTTCTGGCTCTGCTCAACGAAACGGACGAGGAGCTGGTGCATTACGCGCTCAACATCATCGGCTCCGACCCGCGCGCCTTCGGCCGCTACATAGCGATGCTGGCGGACGACGCGTACGACGGGCATATCAAGGATTCGCTCGCCGACCTTTTGAAGGCGCGTGCGGACGACGCGGCGGATGGCGTTCTGCCCCTCGTCGGCACGGGGAGCGAGCCGTATGCCCTGGAGATCCTTTCCAAGGTACAAAAGAGGGACGACCGCGTTTACAACGCCCTTCTGAACGCCTTTAAGGGCGCGGACGATGCGGATGCGCCGCTGTATGCGGGGTATCTGGCATCCTACGGCGACGAGCGCGCCCTGCCTTCCCTCCTTGCCGCCATCGAGCGGGAGGACATCGGATTTGTGCTGTTTCAGGAACTCAAATTCGCCATCGAGGCGCTCGGCGGCGAGTACGAGAAGGAGCGCGACTTTTCGAACGACCCCGCCTATAAAAAGATCATGGCGGCGGGCGGCGGCACCGATATTTTCGGCGGAAAAAAATCATCCTGACATTCCGCGCCCGCGCTCTGCGGGCGCTTTCGGTTTTTGCGGGCAATTGCGCCGCGTGCCGAACGTGTGCGGGTGTGCAAGTTTTCATTTGCGCCGGAATTTAACGGAGTTTTACGCCGCCGAACACATCGCCGCGGTATAATAGTGTTATGCTGAACGAAAAGAAGGGGCGCTTCACGCCCGCGCAGAAAATCATCATAGCCGCGCTCGCCGCCTGCCTCGTATGGTTGCTCGCGCAGGTGCCGTTCCTCGCCGAATACCTGTTCGCGCGGGGAGTCACGCGCTGGATTGAGGGGATTGTATCCGCAATTACGGGCATTTTCCCGTTTTCCTTCTACGAAATCGTCGCGGTGCTGCTCATCCTCGGCGCCGCCGCATTGGTTCTTTATATCTGTACGCATCTCTCCCGCGCGCGCAGAAAATCGCTGCCGCTTCTTCTGCGCCGCCTTGCCGCAGCCGCCGCGGCTGTATTTTTTGCGTTCTGCCTGCTGTACGCGCCGCTGTACAACCGCACGGGCGTATCTTCGGCGCTCGGTCTGCCCGACGTGCAGGTCACGGCGGAGAACGCTTACGCCGCCGCGGAGTACTATGTGGAGCGGCTCAACGCCCTCGCCGACGATTTCGGGCGGGACGGGGAGGGGGATATCCTTCCGGAGCTGTCCTTTGCGGAAACGGCGGAGCTTCTGAACGCGCGGTACGATTCCCTGCAAACCGATTATTTTTCGCCTTACGCGGTGAACCCGAAGGCGGTCGCGCTGTCCGTGCCGATGAGCTATCTGGGCATTACGGGTATCTATTTTCCGTTTACGGGAGAGGCAAACGTCAACGTGAATATTCCCGCCTACGAACTGCCCGTCACCATGGCGCACGAAATGGCGCACGCGAAGGGCGTCGCGCGGGAGAACGAGGCGAACATCGCCGCGTATGTTCTGTGCATCACGGCGGAAGACCCGTACCTGCAATACAGCGGGTTGATGAACGCCGCCGCGGTGCTGATCAATTCCCTGCCCGAGGAAGAATACGAGGAACTGCGCTCCCGCCTCGCCCCCGAAATTTTACGGGAATATTCCAACGCGGGCGCGCACTACGCGCAATATGACGGTTGGATCGATCGTCTTTCTTCCTTCGTCAACGACCTGTTTCTGAAGTCGAACGGCGTTCCGGGCGGCACGCGCAGCTACGGGCAGACGGCGCAGAGTCTCGTTGCGCTGTATGTAAAGCTGTGCGGATAGTGCCGCAAGCGGGTGAGCCGGAATGCCTGCCCGCTCTGGCGCAGCGGGGTGCGCGGCGCGCTTCTTGCGGGCATTTGCGGTTTCAGTCCGCCCGTGCGCCGAGGATATGTATCGCCCGCATCCGTTCAAACGAATAGCTCGAAAGGGGACGGGCATAGGCGTCGAAGGAGTGCGCCGCCACGAGCGGAACGCCTCCGAAAAAGCCGACGGCGAGGAGGGAATGGTAAAAATCTCCGCCCGTTCGCCCGAGCTGGATAACGTCGCCGGGCTGCAGCTGTACAAGGGGTATTTCCTCCGCATAGGGGCCGGCGCCGTCGTTTGCGGTGAGAAAATTGTATAAAAATTCCACGCCCGTCCAGGATGCCGTGCGGTCGTTTGCCGAGCGGTAGTACCAGCCGAACACGGGCGTAAAGTTCATAACCCGGCACCCCGCGAACAGGCATTGCGAAACGAAGTTCGTGCAGTCGCCGCCGATTTGCCCGAAGTCGTAATAGGCGGGGTTGCGCCCGAACGCCCAACGCCGGGCATACAGCACGGATTGTTTTCTGTTATAGCCGATTTCGCGCATACTGTATTGTATTCGCCGCGGGGCAGGTTTGTTTCTTTTCTTGAGAAAAACGGGAAATTGTTAAAAAAAATTTACAAAAAGATTACATTTTTCGGCGCAGATGTTGACATATAATTGCATTTATGCTATTATAAAACCCCGAGGTCAAAAATGTTACAGGAATTTATCGTAGGAGAACTGATCAAGGCGAGGAAGGCGATGGGCATGTCGCAAAAGGAACTTGCGCAGCGCTGCGGGCTGCCGCAGTCGACCGTCGGCAGAATCGAAGCCGGGTTGGTGGCTCCGAATATGCTCACCCTGGCAAAGATCGCCGAGGTACTGCAGATGGAAATAGCTGTCCGCCCGAAGGAACGCCGCGGCACTGTCTGACGGGGCGTTTTACCGTGCGGGCATGGCGTTGTTTTACCGGAAAAGGCGGAGCCGCCCGTAAATCCGGCGCCGAAGGCCGGAACATTGCGCCCTTGAACGGGGCATACGAGAGAGCCGGATATGGATATTTTGAAATATGTATTGAATTTAATAAAAGACTACTGGTTTTTCGGCGGGCTGCCATCGTCGGCGGAACTGTACCTGAGGGTATTGGTCGCCTTTAACGTCGTGTTCGGGTTGTTGATCCTGGTGATGTACTTCCATCAGGGGTTTTACACTTTTTTCGCCCTGTTCACGCGAGCAAAAAAATGGCGGGAGGCGAAGGTGCGGCACAAATATGCCTACCTGATCTGTGCGCACGACGAGGAAAAGGTGATCGGCAACCTGATCGACAGTATTTTCGCACAGGATTATCCGAAGGATCTGATGAAGGTATTCGTATGTGCAGATAATTGTACGGACGATACGGCAAAGATCGCGCGAGAGCGCGGCGCGGTGGTATTCGAGCGCTATTCCAACGAACGGGGCAAGAGTTATGCTTTGGACTATATGATCAAGCGCGTCCTTGCCGAATATGCGGAGGAAAAGTTCGACGCGGCTTTCGTCTTCGATGCGGATAATCTCGTCACGGCGAATTATACGGAGGAGATGAACAAGCTCTACGATGCGGGGTATAAGGCAGCTACTTCCTTCCGCGCTTCGAAAAACGTGGGGCAGAATTGGGTAACGGCGGGTTCCTCTTATATGTTTTACAGGGAGTGCTCGCTCGTACACCATTCGCGTTCAAAGTTGGATTTCGGTACATATGTTTCGGGAACCGGGTTTTATGTGGCGATGGAACTGCTTGAAGAAATGGGCGGCTGGAACTACCACACGATCACGGAAGACATTGAATTTTCCCTCGATTGCGCGTTAAAGAAAATCAAGATCGGCTACAATGAGAACGCGGTATTTTACGACGAGCAGCCGCAAAAGCTTCGCGATTCCTGCGCGCAGCGCCTGCGCTGGTGCAGGGGGATGCACGAGTGCTTCAATAAGTATTATTTTAAGGAATTTAAAAATACGGTAAAATCGGGGCTGGGGCCGATCCGATTCGAAATGTTCGTGCATGTATGTCCGCTGTCCGTCATCAGTTTTGTCTGGACGATTCTGTATCAGCTGTTGTTGGCTGCGGCGGTGTTCGGCGGAAAATTTTCGGCTTCGGTGGAGCATTGGTACATAACGATGGCGCTGCCTTCCTTCGGCGTATCGGTGGCGGGGATGTATCTCGCGCTCGTGGCGTGCGCATTCATTTTCGTCGGAAAAGCGTGGAAGCGCATCGACATGCCTGCATACAAAAAAATATTTTACTGTTTCACTTTCCCGGTAATTTTCACTTTAGGCGTACCTATTTGGTCGGTCGCGATCTTCAAGAAGGTGCGCTGGACGAAAATTCCGCACACGGTCAGCAAAAGCATCGGAGATTTCGGAACGAAATAACGCTTGAGAAAACAGCCGCCGCCCGTTCGGGCGGCGGCTGCTGCTTGCCGTTATTTTTTTCCGTTCCAACAATAGGTGCAGAATTTGCAGGCGGGCATGCCCGTCGAACCGAGCATGTCGTCCAGGCGGTGGTATTTGAGGGTCGTAAATCCGATGTCTTTGCGGATCGCTTCAACCATCGCCGCATATTGTGCAGAGTCGGGGTCGGTATAAGGCGCGATGTCCGCGTTTTCTCCTTCCAGCTCGGCAATCTTCCGCCGTGCGATCAACTCCATTTCGGAAGTCGAGCGGGAGAAATTCAGGTAGGGGCAGCCGTACAGCAGGGGCGGGCAGGCGAGGCGTATGTGCAGCTCCTTTGCTCCGCTGTTGTACAGGAAATCTGCCGTCCCGCGCAGCTGCGTGCCGCGCACGAGCGAATCGTCGATCAGCACAAGTTTCTTGCCGCGGATGAGCGATTCGATGGGTACCAGCTTCATATGCGCAATCAGGTCGCGCCGCGTCTGGTTGGCGGGCATAAAGGAACGCGGCCAGGTATGCGTGTACTTGACGAAGGGGCGCACGAGCGGGATTTTGGAGCAATTTGCGTATCCCACGGCGTGCGCCGTACCCGAATCGGGCAGACCCGCCACGCCGTCCGCCTCCACATTGTCCCTGCGGGCGAGCGCCGCGCCGCAGTTGTAGCGCATCTGTTCCACGTTCAGCCCCTCGTAAGAGGAGGCGGTAAAGCCATAGTACACCCACAGGAAGGTGCAGATCTTCATCTCGTCGTGCGCGGGAGAAACGATCTCCGCTCCGTCGGGCGTGATAAAATCGATTTCGCCCGGCCCGAGTTCGCGCACCGCCTTGTATCCGAGGTTGAGATAGGCAAACGATTCAAAGGTCACGCAATAGGAATCCCGCTTTTTCCCGAGCGATACGGGAGTGCGTCCGTACTTGTCGCGGGCGGCGTAGATGCCCTCGGGAGTAAGCACGAGGATAGACATGGAGCCGTCGATCGCGTCCTGCGCGATGCGTATGCCTTCGGGGATGGTTGCGCCGCGGTTGATGAGCGCCGCCGTCAGTTCGGTCGCGTTGATGCTTCCGCCGCTCATTTCAAGAAAATGCGTTTTGCCTCCCGCAAACGAGCTTTTTACGAGTTCGTCGATATTATTGATGCGCCCGACCGTCGCGATGGCGAAGTTCCCGAGGTGCGAGCGCACGAGCAGCGGCTGCGGCTCGTTGTCGGAAATGCAGCCGATGCCGAGTTTTCCCTTCATCTCCGTAAAATCCCGCTCGAATTTGGTGCGGAAAGGGGAATTTTCAATGTTATGAATGGCACGGTTGAAGCCGCTGTCGCCGTACACAGCCATGCCGCCGCGCCTTGTGCCGAGGTGTGAATGATAATCCGTGCCGAAAAACAAATCGAATACGCAGTCCTTTTTGGACGCCACTCCGAAAAATCCGCTCAATGTTCTGCCTCCGTAAATAAACAATACTTATCTATTATATCATAAACAAAGGAATATGTCACTCTCCCTGCGGGAGGCTTGAAAAAATTTTTTTCAGCCGCAGGCGATGCGGCGAACTTGCGGCGGAGCGGTTCTTCCCGGGCGGGAGGGTGCGTTTTTCACGTTGTTTATGTTGCAATCTTGCGCGGAATATGATAAAATAAGAATGTTTTGGAGGCAAACCATGTCTATACAGATGAATTCGCATCTTCCCGCTCCCGAAGCGCTCAAGGCGGAACTGCCGCTGTCTTCGGAACTGCAGGCGCTCAAACGCCGCCGCGACGGGCAGATCCGCGCCGTATTCACCGGCGAGTCGGATAAATTTATCGTCATCGTCGGCCCCTGTTCCGCGGATAACGAAGATTCCGTGTGCGATTACGTTTCCCGTCTGGCGCGGGTCGGCGAAGCTCTTTCCGACCGGCTCATCCTTATTCCGCGCATCTATACGAACAAGCCTCGTACGACGGGCGCCGGATACAAGGGCATGCTGCATCAGCCCAGCCCGGACAAGGCGCCTGACCTTCTGCACGGGATCGCGGCAATCCGGAAAATGCATATCCGCGCCATGCGCGAGAGCGGTCTGACAGCCGCCGATGAAATGCTCTATCCCGAAAACCGCAGCTATCTTGACGACCTGCTCTCCTACGAAGCGGTGGGGGCGCGTTCGGTGGAGGATCAGCAGCACAGGCTGGTGGCGAGCGGGATGGATATTCCCGTGGGCATGAAGAACCCGACCAGCGGCGATTTTTCCGTGATGCTCAATTCGGTGCAGGCGGCGCAGTCCGCACACAGGTTTCTGTACCGCGGGTACGACGTTTCCACGGACGGAAACGAGCTTGCGCACGTCATCCTGCGCGGCGGCGTCGATAAATACGGCACCTGCATTCCCAATTACCACTATGAAGATCTGCTCCGTCTGTTGGAAATGTACGGTATGCGCGGGCTGAAAAACCCTGCGGCGATCGTCGACGCCAACCATTCCAATTCGGACAAGAAGTACAAAGAACAGATCCGCATCGTGGGCGAGGTGATGTACAGCCGCCGCTACAATGCCGACCTGAAAAAACTCGTCAAGGGTGTAATGATCGAAAGTTATATCGAAGAGGGCTGCCAGCCGATTTCCGCAGAGCGCGTATACGGAAAATCGATTACCGACCCGTGCCTCGGTTGGGAGGATACGGAAAAACTCCTCTTCAAAATTGCCGAAGAATGCTGAACAGCTGTTAAAAAGTGCCGCCGTTTCCTGAAAACGGCGGCGCTTCCCGTATTTGCCGCTGCTCTGCCCGTATATTTCTTCGCCGGACGTCGGGCGCGGGCTTGTGTTTGAGCGCCGTATGTGGTATAATAAACGGACAATGAAGGACATTTACATCGTTTTAAGCCAGACGCGTTCCATCGTATCGCGGCTGATACGCCTTGCCACAGGCGATATGTATACGCACGTTTCCATCGGATTCGAGGATGAACCGGGAACGACCTATTCGTTCGGCAGGATTTTTCCGCATAACCCGCTGTGGGGCGGTTTCGTGCGGGAATCGGTGACGTTCGGCACCATGAAGCGCTTCCGCGATGCAGACGCAGCCGCGATCCGCATCCGCATCGAGGACGGGGCATACGAACGGATGCGCAGGCATATAGCGGCAATGTACGCGGACAGGCGGCGGTACGGTTATAACTACATAGGTCTTCTCATCGCAAAATTCGGCATTGCGTACCGCTGCGAAAACCGCTATTACTGTTCGGAATTTCTGAAGGAGCTGCTGGAAATGTTCGGAGTCGTCCCGGCGGGAGAGCTTTCGGAGGTCGTCCGCCCCGCCGATTTTCTGAATATCCGCTGCGGCGAGCTTATATACCGCGGCAGTCTGCATAAATTTGCTGCGGCGCAGCGCCGTCGGGCGCTTTTGCCGTGCGGCGAAGAATAGGGGAAAGAACGGGAACGGCGCAAGAACCGCGGGCAGATTTCTGCCCGCGGTTCCCGCTTCTGACATATAAGGGTGCGGCTTCTGCCGCCTGTGAGCCGGTCGTTCCCGCCCGCCGGATAAATCCGCCGGTGCGCCTTTTCGCGAGGCGCCCGGGCGGGGAATCATGTCGCCTTGCTTCGTTCCGCCGCCTGCCCGCCGTGTGCGGCAGGGGATACCGGAAGGCGCTCCGCTGTTTCCGACGGGGTCAGCTTGCCGCCGACGATGCGCGCGATCTCTTCATGTCCCCGCGCATTGGGATGGATCCCGTCGTCCGAAAGGCAGGCGAGGTAATCGGGCATGAGAAGCATATCCGTCCGGAAATCGATGAACGGGCAGCCGTTTTCCAGAGCCGCCTTCATAACGGCAAGGTTGTAGGCTTCCTGGTGCCGTGCGATGTTGGTCACGTCGCCGCGGAAAAATTCCATGACGCGTTCCCCGTCGGCGCGCGCGCTGATCACGTTGCGGAAATACCGCTGCGAGTCGATCGGAGGCAGGGAGAAAAACAGGGGCGTGCGCCCGTGCGCGCGCAGGAGCGCGATAACTTTCCGCAGGATTTCCCCAAACTCGGGCAGCGGAGTATTCGGCGCGTGTGCGGCAAGGGGCGCTTCGGCGACCTCTTCCCAACGATAATCGCAGTCATTTCCGCCGAGTGCTACCGCGAGAACGCTTCCTGGCGGCGTTTCGCGCAGAAAGCGCTCGAAATGCCCCTTTTCCCAGCACTTTTTCAGGGTCTGCCCGTAGGCGGAAAAATTGTCCGCTCCGACCCCGTACCTTTCTGTGAGGATGGTTACGGCGCTCCGCCCGACGCGGCATATGCGCCCGTTTTCCAGATATAAACCTTTGGATATGGAATCGCCGAAAACGGTGATGCGGCTTTGTCTCCAAATGTTTGCCGTGTTCAAAGTTGCACTTTCAGCCATACGATCTCTCCTTCCTCGGTTTTCGGATTATTGCCCGAAAACGCAGGTTTCAATCTCGCTATGCGAGCGTTTCCGCCGCCGGTTTGCAGCCGGCGGCTTTTCCTTTGTGCGATATAAGGATACAACAAAACGCGGAAGAAGTAAAACTACTTCCTTCCCTTTCGCCTATACAGTTGTTTTTCATTCGGTAGAGTTGCGATCCGGCGGCTCTACTGAGAGTAGAGCCCGTGTTTTTTTGTCGGAAAAAGGGCGAAAAACGGAAAATTTCACGCCGTTTCCCGAAAAATTGCCGCAGTAACGGTATGCAATCGTTCAAAAGTATGATATAATAGGAACATGAACGATTTGAGAACGGTCGTGGCGAAAAACCTCGTCGAATGCCGCAAGGCGGCGGGGTTCACGCAGCTGCAGTTGGCGGAAAAACTCAATTATTCGGACAAAGCCGTTTCCAAATGGGAGCGGGGGGAAAGTCTGCCCGATATAGCGGTGCTGTGCGCGCTGGCGGAACTGTACGGTGTAACGCTCGATTACCTCGTGCGGGAACATACGCGCAGACCGTCGGTCGGGCGCTATAAAAAGCGCCGCCGCGCCATCGTTTCGGTGATGAGCTGCCTCCTGGTATGGGTGGTCGCCACGGCGGTGTATTCCGTGCTTCTCATCTGCGGCACCCCGGGCGAGTTGTGGCTTGCGTTCATTTGGGCGCTGCCGGCTACGGGCGTCGTGTGCATCGTGTTTTCCTGCGTGTGGGGGAACCGCTATCACCGTGCCGTTTCCGTTTCCGCGCTCATATGGATGCTTGCCCTGGCGCTCTTTCTCACCATCCCCGTGCGGAATATGTGGCTCGTTTTCGTCGTTTCCGTCCCCGTCCAGGCGCTCGCCGTATTTTGGTTCATTTTACGCAAAAGTCAGAATAACGTTTGCTAATCGGAAGCCTTTATGCTATACTATAACGGAGCGCCGTATGCCCCTTCCGTGCGGTATGGCTGCCTGAACGCCGCCCGCTGCCGCACCTCGCTGTTCGGAACGAAACCGGCGAGCGTCGCGCTTTTCGCGGCTGCCGCATATACTGTATTTGCGGCAAATCCGTATTGCAATACGATGCCCGCACCCGGTGTGGCGGGAGATTCTGCAGAACGCCGGCGGGGCAGCCGCGGAGGTGTGTATGCAGGAAAGCAGGGCGGTGATCCGCCTCGGTTCTATTCGCGCCAACGCGCAATATTTTTTATCCCGCGCGCAGGGTGCAAAGCTCTGCGCTGTCGTCAAGGCGGATGCATACGGCCACGGCGCGGTTGCGGTCGCGCAGGCGCTGTCCGGCGTGGCGGATATGTTCGCCGTGGCACTCGTGGAGGAAGGCGCACAGCTGCGCCATGCGGGCGTGCGGGAGGATATACTCGTGCTGTGCCCGCCGCTCGGCGAAGATGACGTCGTGCGCGGCGCGCGACATCGCCTGATCTTCACCGTTTCCGATGCGGAGGATTACCGGCTTCTCGGGCGCGTCTGCGAGCAGTACGGTATTTGCGTTTCCTGTCATATCAAAGTCAATACCGGCATGAACCGCTTCGGATTCGACGCGGATGCGTTTGACAAATTTCTTGCGGGGCGATTGTCCGGGCGCGTGCGAGCGGAAGGCATCTATTCGCATTTTTACCGCCCCGAAGACGCGGAAACGGCGGAAAAACAGTTTGCTCTCTTTCAGCGGTTTTGTGCGCCCGCCGAACGCGCGTTCGGTTCGTTGTTGCGGCATATCGCCGCTACGGGCGGGGTGCTCGCTTCGCCCGTATACTGCCTCGATATGGTGCGCGTCGGCATCGGTCTGTACGGCTATCTTCCCGAAGGGTTCTTCCTTCCCGCGGGGACGTTGCGCCCCGCGCTGTCCGTCAGCGCGCAAGTCGCGTGCGCGCGGGAATACCGCGGCGGCGGGGCGGGTTACGGCGAATATATTCCGCAGGGAAAAGACCTGTGTGTCGTGCGGGCGGGGTATGCCGACGGTTTTTTCCGGGCGAATGCGGGGAAAAACAGTCTCTGTATGGATGCCTGCGTTGAAGAATCGAAGAGGAATAAATATGACGAAGTCTGTATCTTTTCGGATGCGGACGCGTATGCGCGGCGGCACGGCACCATCTCGTACGAGGCTCTCGTGAACGTCGGGCGGAGGGCGGTCAGGGAGTATGTCAGCGGAGAAGACGAATAACGGCGCCGCGGCGGGGCGGATTCCGGTTACGGAGGAAAAGCGCCTCCTGCGGTCAAGGATGAAGGCGCTGCGCGCCGCGGCGCCCGACCGTGCGGAGCGGGATAAACGGATTTTTGAAAACCTGTTTGCATACCCTGCGTTTGCGGGGGCGCAAAGTGTTTTTATCTACTGTTCGCTGGCGGAGGAGGCGGATACCCGCCGCATCATCGGCGAACTTCTCGCGCGCGGCAAACGGGTATACCTGCCGCGCACGGAGGGGAAGGAAATGATCGCCGTGCGCTATGAAGGCGGCGGGCTTTGCCCCGGAAAATTCGGCGTATCCGAACCCGAGGGCGAAGAATCGGAGGACAAGCCCGAAGTTTGCATCCTGCCGCTGCTGGCGGCGGACGGGCAGTTCCGTAGGCTCGGGTACGGCGGCGGGTATTACGATAAATACCTTTCCGGCAAAGGAAAGGGTATGCGGAAAATCGGGATATGCTACGATTTTCAGCTGACAGACGGGTTGCCGTCGGAAGAGCACGATGTGCTTCTTGACGCGCTCGTAACGGACGCGCGCATCCTCGTGCGCGGAACATCGGAGGTATTATGAAAACGATCGGCAAAATTATGTGGAGCATCCTCGAATATCTGCGCCGCGCGGCGACGCCCTTTTTTATCAGCCTGATGTTCGGGATGACGATGCTCGCCGTTTCCTCCATCGAAAATCCGGAACTGAAAATCATTCTGATGTTCCTGTTGGTGGCGGGCGACGGCGTGCTTGTCTTTGTATTGATGCGCGTCATGGGCGAGAATGCCTATAAGATGAAGACGACCGGGCAGATGATCCGCGAAAACCGCCCGACCGGCTCGGCAGATTCAAGCACTTACCGCCCCTGCAAAGAATACCGCTGGTATAAAGGCGCGGTGATCGGTCTGCTCGTCTGTGCAATTCCCGCCGTGCTTGTGCTGGTGAGCGCGTTGGGCGAAAATCTGGTCGCGCGCGTGGTGCTTATGCTGCTGTGCGGTTGGTGTTATTTGCCGGTGTTTGCCATCTATCAGGTTGCCTTTTCGGGAATGGAGGCAGATGCCCTCGTCGCGGCATACGGATTTTCTTCCCTTTGGTGGAGCTTTGTCCTGCTCGGCGCGTATCTGGCGGTTATGATCGTGGGGTATGCGGTGGGCGCCTCGCGCGAAAAGACCCGCCAGTACATCATGGCGATGCAGACGGAGTCCATCGAAGAGGGTATTGCGCGGCATCAGAAGCAGGTGGAAAGCGGCAGAAAATTCACGCCGCCGAAGCAAAAGAAGTCTGCCGGCAAGGGCAAAGGAGCAAAAAAACATTGAGGATCATCGGCGGAAAATACCGCGGCAGGGTTCTGACCGGATTCAAGGGGTGGGACATCCGTCCTACGTCAGACCGGGTGAAGGAATCGCTGTTCAATATACTTGCCCCCGAAATCAGCGGGGCGAACGTGCTCGACCTGTTCTGCGGCAGCGGCAGCGTAGGGTTGGAGGCGATCTCGCGCGGGGCGGATCTGGTCGTGTTCAACGATGCTTCCAAGGACAGCCTCGCCGTGCTGAAAAAGAATCTCGCCCTGATCGGAGCCAATGCGCCCGTATACAATCTCGATTTCAGGGCGTTTTTGGAACGGATCGACATTACTTTCGACATCATCTATATCGACCCGCCGTACAAGAGCGGGTCGGGCGAGGAGGCGCTGCGGCTCATTGCTTCGCGGCGGCTTCTGAATACGGGCGGCGTGGCGGTCTTGGAGAGCGACAAGCCGTTTGCGGGCGAGATAAGCGAGCTCGTCCGGTACGACGAGCGAAAGTACGGCATAGCGTATCTCACTTTTTTTTCGCCCGATTGACCGGTGTTTCGGGTGACCGGTACAGCGCCGCGTCCGAGCGGCGGAGGGAGGTATTCCAATGAAAAGATGTGTTTTCGCGGGTACGTTCGACCCGCCCACGCTGGGGCATAAAGATATCGTTCTGAAATGCCTGGAACTGTTCGACGAGGTCATCGTCGCAATTCTGATCAATCCGAACAAGCGCCCGCTGTTTTCGGAAGAAGCGCGCCTTGCCATGCTCCGCAAGGTGTTTGCGGCGTATAAAAATGTGCGTGTTCTCGCCTACGACGGACTGACGGTCGACCTTTTGAAGCGGGAGAACGCGAAGTTCTACGTCCGCGGCATCCGCAACGGCACTGATTACGACTACGAAGCGCAGCTCAATTACATCAATATGGATATGTACAAGGAAATGATCACGGTGTTCCTGCCTACGCGGCAGGAATTTCTGCACATCAGTTCCAGCCTGGTAAAGGATGCGCTTAAATTCAATAAAAACGTGGATAAATATATTCCGGAGGAGATACGGGGGGATCTGAAAAAATACATGCAAGAGGCAGGCAAACATGTTTAAAAGAGAAGAACTGATCCCTGCGGCGGAGGAGATTCTGGCAAGTCTCCCGCTTCCCGCGGAACTGAAAAAAATCAAGGCTGAACGCGACAGGCTCGCCTCCGAAGTCATCCGCGGCGAAACGGATAAACTTCTGCTCATCGTGGGGCCTTGTTCCGCGCACGAGAGCAAACCGGTGCTCGACTATGTGGAGCGGCTCGGAAAGCTCAACGAAAAGGTCAAAGACAAGATCGTTCTCGTTCCGCGCATCTACACGAACAAGCCGCGCACCAAGGGCGTGGGGTACAAGGGCATGTTCACCCAGCCCGACCCGCGCAGCAAGGAGGATATTTTAAAGGGCATCCTCACCATCCGGCAATTGCATATCGACGCGATCGGCGCGAGCGGTCTTTCGGCGGCGGACGAGATGCTGTACCCCGAAAATTACGCTTACGTCGAGGATTTGCTCACATATATCGCCATCGGCGCCCGTTCGAGCGAAAATCAGATGCACCGCCTCGTTTCCAGCGGCATCGAACTTCCCGTCGGGATCAAGAACCCGATGAGCGGCTCCATTCCCGTCCTTCTGAATTCCATCTATGCGGCACAGAGCGGCGGGCAGGTTTTCAAGTACCAGAACTGGCAGGTGCGCACCACGGGCAACGAACTCGCGCACGCGGTGCTGCGCGGCGCCGTCGACGGCTACGGCAACGATATCCCCAACTTCCATTACGAAACGGTGATGAAGGTCATCGAGGGGTATTCCAAAACGGGTCTGAAAAATCCCGCCATCGTCATCGACGCGAACCATTCCAACTCGGGCAAGCAGTTCAAGCAGCAGATCCGCATCGTCGAGGAGGTACTCAACAACCGGCTCTACGACAAGGATTTCAAAAAATACGTCAAAGGATTCATGATCGAAAGTTTCATCGAAGAGGGCTGCCAGAAGGAAGACGTCGTCTACGGCAAGTCGATCACCGATCCTTGCCTGGGTTGGGCGGATACCGAGCGGCTGATCCTCGACATCGCCGAAAAAGTATAGGAGGGCAGACGAATGCCGGAACAGCCGAAACAACCTGGCAGATGCGTCAGCTACCTCGGGCCGCAGGGCAGCTATTCTTCCCTCGCGGCAAAGGCACTGGCGCCCGAGGCACGGGAGCTGCCCTGCGGCAGTTTTTACGCCGCGGCTGACGCCTTGGAAAGAGGGGTGGCAGACTGCGCCGTCCTGCCCGTCGAAAATACGCTGCAGGGCGCCGTCACGCAGAATTTAGACCTGTTGTATGCCTCGCCCGACCTGTTCGCCGTGCGCGAATATCTCCTGAAAATCGAGCATCGGCTGATTGCGAAGGAGGGGACAAAACTGTCGGACATCCGCCGCGTTTTTTCGCACGAGCAGGCGATCTTGCAGTGCGGCAAATTCATCGCGCAGAATCTCCCGCAGGCGAAAATCGTCTGTACCGATTCGACCATGCAGAGCGTTTCCCGCATAGCCGAAGCGGGGGATGCGGGCATCGTCGGCTCGCATGTGCGGGCGGAGGGGCTTTCCTTTATCGGCGAAAACATCGCCGACGAGCCGAAGAATTTTACCCACTTTTTGCTCATCAAAAAGGGCAGGGAGTCCCTGCCCGAACACAGCGATTTCATCTACTTCGCGGCGACCTGCCCGCACGAGCCGGGCGCGCTTTTAAAGATGCTGCAGATCCTTTCGGTGTACGACCTGAACATGACGAAGATCGAGTCCCGCCCCATCAAAAATTCCCCGGGAGAGTATTGCTTTTTCATCGAATTCAAAGGCGATGCTGCCGATAAGAACGTGCGCGCCGCGCTCTCCCGTTTGCAGGAATATACCAAAAATTTTCGCCTTTTGGGGTGCTATTGACCCCAAAGCAGAGTACTATGCGTGGCATAATTGCGGAAATACGGCTCATTTTTTGCCGTTCATGCCATACCGAATGCGGCGCATAATCCGAAACACAGCAAAAAGGCGGCGAGCCCCTGGAGCGCCTTGATTCCGATAAACGGCGCGGCTTTCACGCCTGCGCTTTTCAGATAGCCGAGCTGTTGGCAGAGGATGCACGCCCCGCCGAAGGTCACGCAGAACGCCGCCGCGGGGAGCGCGAATCTTCCTCCGCCCGAAGCGAGCAGTGCGCAGCCGTGCGTCGCTTCCAGCAGCCCCGCGCACAGCCCTTCGGCGATCTCCTGCGGGAAAAGCAGTCCGAAAAACTGTTCGGGCAGCCACAGGATATGCAGGTCGGCGAGGGCGAGGGATAAAACGTAAAACGCGGCGATGAAGCCGCCCACGCACAGGATGGAGATGACCGCGCTGTACACGCTCTCGTACAAAATATTGTCGGCGGAGGGCGCGCATTTTTTCGGCGGCGGTTCGGGCAGAGGCTTCAGAAGCGGCACGAACGCAAGGCACACGAGGAGCACAGCCAGGATGTGCGAGGCGAGCAAAATCGCGCCCGCCTTCGCGCTCCCGAACATCGCTCCGCCCACGCTCCCGATGAGGAACATGGGGCCGGAGGTCGAGCACAGCACGCTCATGCGCGCCGCCTGTTTAGCGCTGACCGCGCCGCTTCCGGCAAGGTCGGCGATGATGCGGCTGCCCACGGGGTAGCCGGAGAGGATGCTCAATAAAAAGCAATAGGCGGCAGCGCCCGGCAGCTTGCATTTTTTTGTCAGCGGCGAAAGTTTGTCTGCCAGCGTTTCGGCTGCGCCCAGCTTTGTCAGAAGCGCCGTCAGGATGAAGAAAGGGAAGAGGGACGGCAGCACCGCCTTCGCCCACAGGCTCACGCCCTCTAAACACGCCGCCGCATAGCGCGCGGGCGAGAGTGCGAGCAAAACGATCAGCAGCAATGCGGCTGCAGACAGGAGAACTGCGGTTCGCTTCGTTTTTTTCTTCCGGGCGGGTGTGGCTGCCGCTGAAATCTTATACCGCGGCTGCCGCGCGGGAGCGGTTTGGGTTTGGTACATATTATACTATTATGGGGAGAGAAGAGATTTTATGAGTAAAAAACTTGGGCTTGCGCTGGGCGCGGGCGGGGCGCGCGGCGTCGCGCACATCGGCTTTTTGAAGGCTTTGGAGGAAGAGGGTATCCGCCCGAGCTTCCTTTCCGGTTCCTCGATGGGCAGCATCGTCGGCGCGTGCTATGCCAAGGGCATGAGCGCAGACGAGATGAAGGAGATCATCCAGAAATTGAAGGCGACCGACATTGTCGATATCGGTATTTTGCCTTTGAGTAAATTGGGACTGATGAAGTGGACGAAGGTGCGCCGCCTCATGTCCTCGTTTTTGGAAGACTGCGAATTTTCCGATTTGGAGATACCCTTCACCTGCGTCGCGGTGGATATCCTGTCGGGCAAGCTGCACGAGTTTACAGAGGGGAGCGTGATCGACGCGATCCTCGCGTCCAGCTCCATGCCTACGGTGTTTCGCCCCGTCGAAAAGGACGGCATGCTGCTCGTGGACGGCGGCGTTTTGTGCCGCGTACCCGTGCGCCAGGTCAAAAAGATGGGTGCGGACGTAGTCGTCGCGGTCGACGTATTGGGCGAATGCAAACATTCGGAAAAGGCGCTGAACATGATCTCGCTCATCACGCGCGTGTACGACATCATGGATTCCTACCGCACGGCGGACGAACGCAGAAAGACCCGCCGCATCACCGACCTTTGGCTGGAGCCGGACATCCCCGGCGTCAGCCAGTACGAGGTAAAGTACCACGCCTCCGTCTACGACGCGGGTTATAAGCTCGGTAAGGAAAACGCCGGTAAAATCAAGGCTCTGCTCGGAGATGAAGGGGAATGACCGTCCGCTTTGCCCGCGCGGAGGATGCGCCCGCGCTCCTTTCCGTGTACGCGCAGTACATCGATACGCCCGTAACGTTTGAAACGGAATTGCCCTCGGCGGCGGAGTTTCGCGGCCGCATCGAGGAAATCAGCTCGTTTTATCCCTACCTCGTCTTGGAAGAGGCGGGAAAAATCGTCGGCTATGCGTATGCGCACCGTCAGATGGAGCGCGCCGCCTACGGCTGGAACGCCGAGCTTTCCGTTTATCTGGACGGCGCGCATCTCTCGCGCGGCATCGGCAAAAAACTGTATTCCGCATTGATGGAAATCTGCGCGTTGCAGGGCATCAAAACGGTCTATGCGGGCGTAACGCTCCCCAACGCGCAAAGCGAGGGGCTGCACAAATCGCTCGGCTTTCATCGGTTGGGCGTCTATCGGAATACCGGCTTCAAAAACGGCGCCTGGCACGATGTCGCGTGGTTCGAAAAACAAATCGCCCCGTACGATGTGCCTCCCGCGCCCGTCCGCCCTGTCGCGGAGATCGGAGGGAGTGCGGAAAAGGTGCTGCAAAAGTATTTCGGCGCTGCCCGCCCCGGCATTCAAAAATAAGGAATTGCCGCAGGAGTAAACGGGCGGCAATTTTTTAACGGTAATTCTATGGATTTATTCGATCTCAACAACAACGAATACGACGCAAAGCCGCTCGCCGACAAGATGCGCCCGAACAACCTCGACGAATTCGTTGGGCAGGGTCACATCGTCGCGGAGGGGAGCCTGCTCCGCCGCGCCATCAAGCTGGACAGGCTGGGCAGTTGCATCTTCTGGGGGCCGCCCGGCTGCGGCAAAACGACGCTCGCGAACATCATTGCCGCCACCACGCACGGCAATTTCATCAAATTGAACGCGGTGCAGAGCGGCGTTGCGGACGTAAAAAAGGCGGTCGAGGATGCGCGCACCGCCTTAAAGCTGTACGGCAAAAAGACGTACCTTCTGCTCGACGAGTGCCACCGCTTCAATAAAACGCAGTCCGATTCGCTCCTGCCCGCCATCGAGCAGGGTACCATCCTTTTCATCGGCTCGACGACGGAAAACCCTTACGCGAGCATGACGCCCGCAATCGTCTCCCGCTGCCGCGTCTTCGAGTTCAGGCGGCTCTCGGACAGGGAAATCGAGGGCGCGCTCGAAAAGGCGCTTACCTCGCGCAAGGGGCTGTACGCATACAAGGCGCAGGTGGAAAAAGAGGCGATTGCGCACATCGCGCAGATGAGCGCGGGAGACTTGCGCGCGGCGTACAACGCGCTCGAACTCGCCGTGCTCACCACGCCGCCCGCCGCCGACGGGAGCATTCACGTCACCCTCGCCGATGCGGAGCAGTCCATTCAGCGCAAGGCGCTCTCCTACAATAAGGACGCCTATTACGACATCTTGTCCGCCTTCTGCAAGAGCCTGCGCGGGAGCGACTCCAACGCCGCGCTGTACTATGCCTTCCGCCTCATCGAGGGCGGGTGCGACCCGATGAACATTCTCCGCCGACTCGTCGTGCATGCGAGCGAAGACGTCGGCATGGCAGACCCGAACGCGCTCGTCGTGGCGACGGCGGCGCTCACGGCGTTTGAAAAGCTGGGCGCGCCCGAGGGACTGATCCCTCTGAGCAACGCCATCATCTATGTGTGCGAGGCTGAAAAGTCCAACTCGGTCATCCTGGCGATGGATGCCGCCAAGCGTGCTGCGAGCGAGGTGCGAGACGACAATATTCCGCCCTATCTGAAGGATAATTCCTACGGCAGCCGCGCGGACAAGGCGCAGAGCGCGGGGTATAAATATCCGCACAACTACGGCGGCTGGGTCAGACAGCAGTACCTGCCCGACTCCTTGAAGGACGAAGTTTTCTACCGTCCGCAGGGCAGGGGGTACGAAAAGGCGGTCGCCGAAACGCGCCGCCGCAAGGGCATGCCCGACGACACTCTCCCCGAGCCGCCCAAGGGTCGCCCGCATCCGTAATGCGGAGAAAGAATCCGCGGATCGCAATGAATTGGATAAACTGTAAACCGAAAGAGCCGCGCAAATCGCGCGGCTCTTTTTGTCTGCTGATATTCAAATCGATGCAAATGTGGCAAATCTTCGGGGCGTTCGGTCGTAAAAATAAAAACAGATAAAAACAACAATATTTATAAAATTGTTGTTTTTTTTGTATAACGAAAACCACGCGATAGTCGCGTGGTTGAAAAGAGGTTTACCGATGAGTCTTGAAAAAAAGACTCCGATTGTGTAAAATAAGAACTGACCTGCCAGTCAGAAAAGGAATACACAATCGGAGGATATTAAAATGAAAGACTCATCTAATATCATAAACAGTTTAGCACAAGGTAAATATCCTTGGGGAATTACAATAAATAGTAGATTCGTCAAAGTTGTCAGTTCAAGACCCGTCACATAGAGCATAATTCGCGGTGAAAAATACTGCGGGCAAAAAAATCCTTGAAAAACTTACCGTTTTTCAAGGATTTTTGCTGTCTAGCGGGCTAAAACCGACAATTTTATAATTGCATTATCTATTCAATTTTTATGCTGTATTTTCAGCAAATTTGTAAAAAAGGGGAGTTGAACTCGTTCCCTTTATGTTAAAGGGCATTTTGATTTCCGTTATCAAATTATAGGTTGAAGATTTTGAAAATTATAAAAGAAAAGGTGAATACTGTATTCCCCCTCCAACAAAGCCAAAATCCATTCGGCTTAATTTTGTATAATAATGATTAACGGGTTATTTATTTGCCGATTATGTCAAAGCAAATATAGATGTATTGGCGGTCATCGTTCTGAAGTTGCATATGGTAGTGCGGATGATCTTCCAAACAGGGACCTAAAAGGTTCAGAAGAGCATAAAACTGTTTCTTTGGTAATTTGAGAGACTAACAATATCTCGTTTTTCATTTTCGTATTGCTCGAAATCAGCAACGGAAAGTAAAATTTGCATCGGACTCAACCTCCTGAAATAGAATACAGCCGAGCACGGATCGACTTTGTTGCGAGGTCGGTTTTTACTTTCGATTTTATTATACGAGAGAATTATAAAGAAGTAAAGATGTTTTTGAAAATTTTTGCTTTCCGAATATAAATTTTGTAAATGATGGGTTGCTATTTTTTATCTGAAATATTCAAAACTTCAAATTTGATTTGCGAGTTTTGCATGAACGCTAATGTGCTTTTATAATATTAAATAAATCGAAAATCTTTGATAATTGTTATGAAATAAAAAATAATGTGAAATAAAGACATGAAATGACCTTTAAAAAAATTTTTTAAAAAATTTTCAAAAAGTATTTACATTAGCGCTAATGTATGATAGAATAAAAACGCGATTGGAGAAAATCGACAAAATTCAATGAATTTCAGAAAGGGCGCCCTTTCTTTGTAGTGTTAGTATCACTAACACTACAAAGTGAATTTAATAGAAAAATTGCAGAGAGAGAAAAATGAAAGAATCGGTTAAAAAGGTTACGACATTAAAAGATATAGCCCAAAGACTCGGAGTGTCGGAAAACACAGTCAGCCGCGCTTTACGGAATTGTGCCGATATCGGGGCAGAAACCAAAGAGCGGGTTCGCCGGGCGGCGCGGGAGATGAATTATCATCCCAATTATATAGCGGCGTATATGGCGACGGGAAAATCGAATACAATAGCCGTCATCATTTCGTCGCTTCTCAACCCGTTTTTCGCCGTTTGCCTAGAATATATTTTCAATTTTCTGACGGAAAAAGGTTACAATTCACAGGTAATCGTCAAGCGCGGCGGAAAATTGCAAATCAACGACATTCTCCGTTGCGTGCAGAGCGGGGCTTGCGGCATTCTTACCTTTTTGGACCTCGAAAAAGCTACGGTTGATTATTGCGAAGAAAACAGGATACCCATTCTGCTCTGTGCGAACCAATCGCAGGACGACAGGGTGAGCACCGTTTATTACGACGAATACCGCTGCGGCAAGCTCGTGGCGCAAAAGGCGCTGTCCGTCGGCGTTCGCAGGCCCTGTTATATTAATATGCTGGGCGACGGCGACGAAGCGAGCTCCGTAAACGTCGGCAGGCGGCGCGGGTTTGTGCACACGCTCGAAACGGGCGGCGTCGCCTGCGACGAATACGTTTACGACTATGCGAGTTCCGATATACAAAAGGAAGCCGAAAGGCTGCATGCTTTGGTGAAAAACAACGACTTCGTCTTTTGTTTCAACGATGAGATCGCCGCGCTGATCAAAAAGGTCTGTTCCGACCTTCCCGCGCTGCACGGGAGAATCTACGGCGTGGACGGAATAACGAGATATCTGAATTATTCGTTTCCGATAAACAGCGTGGGCAGCGATTTGAAGATGCTTTCCCAGCGCTGCTGCCAGCTTATCATTCGCAGGATAGAGCAAAACGATCAAAAAATAATTCGGGAATTGTTTCCCGTCGAGCTTGTCTGCGTCGAAGAATAGCGGAATTTTCAGCCGGGTTTTAATGGCCTATGGGCTTTTAAGATAAAAAAATCATGTGACGGAGGAAAAAACATGAGAAAATCTCTCGCTGCTGTATTGCTTGCAATTGTCTGTGCGACGGCATTGATGTTGTTTGCGGCATGCAGCGGCAACAAGGAACTTACGTACGTCGAAGCGCAGGCGCCGACCTGTACGGAAGAAGGGCATACCGCCTACTATACGGACGGTGAAAAGTATTATTCGGACGAATCCGGCGAGACGGAGATATCGCTTGCCGACACGGTCGTGGACGCGACGGGGCACAGCATGAATTTCAATGCCGCCGTGCCGTCCACCTGTACCGAAGACGGCACCGTCGCCTATTATGAGTGCTCGAACTGCCACAAAACGTTTGCCGACGAAGCGGGCACCAAAGAACTGGACGACGTGGCGGATTACGCCTCGCACGTGCTCCAGCATTTCGATGCGGTCGCCCCTTCGATCGACGCGGACGGCAATTACGAATACTGGCATTGCGAAGTGTGCGGCGGGTATTTTCTGTCCGCCGAAGCCTCCGAGGAGGTAGAACTTGCGGACACCGTAATCGAAAAGCTGCCCGAATACGCGGTGGAGATCTCCGTTTCCGTGACCGATGCGTCGGGCGAGGCTGTCACGGATTATTCCTCGCTGACGGATGCCGTAACGCTTACGCTCACCGGTGAGGGCTACGCCAAAGTATATACCGCAAAAGTCACGGCGGCGGGTAAACTGGAATTTACCGCCGACGACGGCGGATCTGCCGGGTCTGAGATGGGCGCGGGCGAGTACATCGTTTCGTATGAAGGGTATTATCAGTCATCCCTGACGGTAGGCGAAACGGAAAACCAGCAACTTACGGTGTACCTCGACGAAATCGAACATACGCTGACCAACCCGAATACGGACCATCCCGAATATGTCACCTTTGTGCGCGGCGAAGACGGCTCGCACGGGCTTACGTTCAACACCCCGTGGGGAACGGATACGGAAAACGCCGTCATCGTCGATATCGAGGACGCAGCCGTTACGGGCGAATATTACATGGCGGATTTCGTCGTAAAAATGCCCGGCGGGTACGATACAAGCTGGCAATCCCGCTTCTCCGTATTGGTCGCGCAGGCGGAAGGAAATACCGCATGCGGTTTCAAGGTCACGGTCACCGGTGACGATGCGCAGCTCAACATACACCAGGGCAACAATATCATGGCGAGCATGGACGGAATCGCAATCAAGACGGAGACATCCTTCCGCGCGGCGATCACGGGCGAAGGGCTGTATGTCCGTGCCGTTCGTGCGGGAACGTCTGCCGCGCTGTATTTTAGCTATGACGGCGGCGAAACATGGGAGCAGATATATACCGTGACCCTCGGCGAAGGACTCGGCGCGCGCTTTGCGTTTATGGCGGTGAACGATACGTTCGAAATCTCCGAGCCTGTTTTTGCCGAATATGTTCCGCAGGTTGATCCGACTTTGACCGAAACGGGCGTTGCTGCCCATTTTGCCGCAGGCGAAGCGCTCTATACGCTCGGCGGAGCAGTGACGACGGTGGAGGAACTTATAATCGATGAACTCGTCGAGCAGGATATTTCCCTCACGCTTACCTTAAAGAAAGAGGATAAGGAATTGCCGATCCCCGAAGAGCTGCAAATCACGCTCTCCATGCTCGGTGCCACGTACACGGTCGGCGTCGGCGAGGACGGGGTCGTCGAAATCGAAAAGATGGCGGTCGGCACCTATACCGTCACGGCGGCAGGGTACGAATCCGGCACGCTGGTCGTCACCGCGGATACCACTACGGCGGAGATCACCCTCTACCTGGTGCAGCACAGCATTGTAAGCGAAGGCGTTACCGGCGGAATCACGGTGGTGCGCGACCCCGCTACGGAGAAAAACGTTTACACGTTCAACAGCCCTTGGGATAAGGTCGCCACCGTCGATATCCTCGACGAGAACATCGCGGGCGAAAATTACATGGTGGAATTCACGCTGAATATGCCGAACAATTCGAGCGACTGGCTTACCCGCGCAATATTCACGATGGGCACCTCCGACGACAGCGGGTTTATCATCATCAACAACGGCTCTGTCTATTTTGCGGAGGGCTTCAACGTCTACGCGAATAACGGCGCTGAAATCAAAACGGACAGCTACGGGTTTGCTGCGGCTTCCAAAGCGGGGCTTCCCGTCCGCCTAGTGCGCTCGGGCGCAGCCGTTCGCCTCTATATGAATTTCGGCGAAGGTTATCAGCTTGTCCATTCTTTGACGATCGCAGGGGAGAGCGGCGCGCGGTTTGCTGTTTCGGTCTCCAACAACGACAAAGACGTGAGCATTTCCGGCATCAAAATTTACGAATACTCCGCACCCGTTGCGCCCGATGTAGGACAGGAAGGTTCGATCGGCTATTATACCGACGGCACGAATTACTTCGACCTTACGGGCAGCGCGATTGAACAGGAAGATACGGTGCTTGACGCGCTCGTAGAGCAGGAAGTCGAAGTCTCCGTAACCGTCACGCTGCAGGGCGAACCTGCCGACGCGGAAACGATCGGTTCGCTGACGTTCACCCTCGCGCACGAAAACGGTGTCACGGTCTACGAGGATATTTCCCTCGTAGACGGAAAGCTGGATGTTTCCGAACTCGTAAAGGGCACTTATACCGTCACCGCGAACGACAGCCGTTTCGATTCCGCAACGCTCGTCGTCGACGGCGCGTCGGCGGAAATTACCGTCAACATGCCGCGCTACCGTGTTGTGAGCGGTTCGGGGGTCACGATCGATGATGGCGAACTGACTTTCAACAGCGCATGGGATAGCGTTACCACTGTCGACGTATTCGACGAGAACATCGCGGGCGAAAACTACATGGTGGAACTTACGCTGAAAATGCCGAGCAATTCGGGCGACTGGATGAGCCGCGTCCTGCTAACGATGGCAGACGGCTCGGACGGCAATATCGGTTTCATTCTGCTCAATAACGCTGCCGACGGCTCCGTGTGGTGGCAGAACGCATTTAATGTTTATTCGACGGAGGACGGCGGCGAAAAGAAGATATCCGGATTCCAGTCGGCGTCGATGGGAACGGGCGTGCTGTTGCGCCTCATTCGCTCGGGCGATTCTGTATATCTGTATGCGAATACGGGCAGCGCATGGTCGCTGATTCATTCGCTCACGCTGCCGGAGGGGAGAGGCGCGCGGTTTGCGCTCTCCGCGTCCAATAACGAGACGATCGTTCTTTCCGGCATCAAAATTTACGAGTATTCCGCACCCGTTGCGCCCGAGGTAGGGGAGGCAGGCTCGATCGGCTATTATACCGACGGCACGAATTACTTCGACCTTACGGGCGCCGCCATCGAACAGAGCGAGATCGCGATCCCCGCGCTGGAAGGGCAGGAGATCGAAGTTTCCGTAACCGTCACATTGCAGGGCGAACCTGCCGGCGCGGAAACGAGCGGTTCGCTGACGTTCACCCTCGCGCACGAAAACGGTGTCACGGTCTACGAGGATATTTCCCTCGTAGACGGAAAGCTGGATGTTTCCGAACTCGTAAAGGGCACTTATACCGTCACCGCGAGCGACAGCCGGTTCGATTCCGCAACGCTCGTCGTCGACGGCGCGTCGGCGGAAATTACCGTCAATATGCCGCGCTACCGTGTCGCGAGCGGTTCGGGTGCCGTAATCGGCGACGACGGCGTTACGTTCAACAGCCCTTGGGATAAGGTCGCCACCGTCGATGTCTTCGACGAGGACATCGCGGGCGAAAATTACATGGTGGAGTTTACGCTGAAAATGCCGAGCAATTCGGGTGATTGGATGAGCCGCGTGATATTCACCATGGGCACCTCCGCCGACAGCGGATTTATCATCATCAACAATGGCTCCGTCTATTTTGCGGATGGCTTCAATGCTTACGCGACGAACGGCACGGAAATCAAAACGGACGGCTATGGGTTCATGGCGGCTTCCCAAGCGGGGCTTCCCGTCCGGCTGGTGCGCTCGGGCGCAACCGTTCGCCTCTACATGGATTTCGGCGAAGGTTATCAGCTGGTTCATACATTGACGATCGCCGGGGAGAGCGACGCGCGCTTTGCCGTTTCGGTCACCAACAACGACGCGGACGTGAGCATTTCCGGCGTGTCCGTCTACGAATATGTGGAGAGCGTTGCGCCCGATGTAGGGCAGGAAGGTTCGATCGCCTACTTCACCGACGGAACGAACAAATTCAATACCGCGGGCGAAGCGGTGACCGATGAAGAGATCGTGATCCCTGCGGAAGAACAAGCGGAGTAATTTGCTGCGCGCCGTTTGCGCGGCAGGGTACGGGCCACCCTCTCCCTTGCGGAGAGGGCGGCGCGTGCCGGACGGGAGACATATATGATTGAGAAAACATCGTCTTTTCAGGATGTGCCGGCGGAAAGCCCGGGTTCCGGAAAGAAGAAAAAAGCAAAAAATTACAATGTGAAGGACGAACACAAAGTCTGGCTGAATATTCTTGCCGTTTTGTTCTTCCTGTATTCGCTTACGCTTATATTCCCCCTGCTTTGGATGCTCTATAACGCGGTGAAAAGCAGGATGGAGTTTTTTGTCGAGCCGTGGGCATGGCCGCAGGATATCATCGGCAATCTTTCCAACTTCACCGTCGTGTTTCAGGAATTCGGGCTTGCCGAAATGTTTTTCAACACGGTTTTTCTGTCCGTGCTTTCGCCGCTGATCACCCTGTTCTGCACCACGAGCGCGGCGTACGCCTATGCCAAGCACAAATTCAGGGGCAGGGGGCTTTTATACGCGATCGCGATGGTGCCGATGGTCGTAACCATCGCGGGCACGCAGCCGGCTACATACAGGCTCGTCAACAATCTCGGCATCTACGATAACCTCGGGGGTATCCTCTTGCTGAGTACGGGCGGGTTCGGCATCAATTTCATGCTCGTCGCGAGCGTGTTCGTCAATATTTCCGATTCGTACCGCGAGGCCGCCTCCATCGACGGCGCGGGGAACTGGCGCATTTTTCTCACCATTTACGTTCCGCAGGCGAGCAACCTGCTCATCGCCTTGTACGTGCTTTCGTTTATCGGAACGTGGAACGATTACATGACGCCGTATCTCTACCTGCCTTCGCACCAGACGCTCGCAACGGGCATCTATACGCTGTCCGAGCGGCTCACGACGGGCAACGACAAATATTCAAACGATTATCCGAAATTGTTCGCCAGTATGTTGCTTTCGATTCTTCCTGTGTTGGTGATTTTCGCCGCATTCCAGGATAAAATCATGAAGTTCCAGCTCGGCGGCGGGATCAAGGGGTAAAAAAGGAGTGAAATATCATGAAAGGTAAAGCAGTTAAAATTTGTTCCCTGATTTTTGCGGGAATGTTGGCGGCGGGGTGCATGGCCGCCTGCGGAGACCGCGGCACGACGGGCGCTCAGGAAAACGTGCTGACGATCCGCTATTTTACGGGCGGCACGGGCAGCGTCTGGCTGGAAAACGCCGCCGAAAAGTTCGAAGCGTCGCACGAGGGCGTTACGGTCAAGCTCGAAGGCGATTCGGGGGTCACGTCACTCATGCAGACGCAGCTCACGTCCGGGAAGGATTTGGCAGACATCTACATGACCAACGAATTTGCTTGGCAGGAGCAGGTTTCGATGGGCCGCCTTGCGGACCTTACCGACGTGTACGAGGCGGAGGTGCAGACCAAGGACGGGCCTGTCAAAATCAAGGATTATATGTTGGACGAAGTGGCGGAAAGCCGCTACCTTTCCCGCTACGAAGGTTCGCCCTCCGTGCCGTGGACGATGCTGATGGGGTTCAGCCAGGCGGGGCTCGTGTATAACGAAGAGATGCTCCTTTCCACGCCGCACACGACGGCGAAGGCGGGGGAATGGGATGTCGGCGATTTATGGACCGCCCCGCCCGAAACGGTCGCCGACCTCGTCGCCTACTGCAACGACCTCAACGCGCGCGAAGACGAGATCTTGGAGATGACGGGGAATACCGAATTTGACCCGCTCACCTTCTCGGGCAACGAGCCGGTGTGGCTGCAGCGCCTGATGTACGGCTGGTGGGGGCAGTACCAGGGCGCCGAGGAACTCAACACCGCGAATGCGGACGTTGCCGAACAGGGCGGCGGAACGTTCTTCGATTTCTGGAACTACGGCTCTGCCGACGTGTTCAACCAGGCGGGCATCGAGGCGGCGATCGGCGCCTTCCAGGACGTATTCGTCGATTTGAATACCCATCAGTATAAGAACGTGCCGCTGGCGAGCACCTCCTATTCCACGTACGACGCGGAGCGCCGCTTTACCCAGCAGCAGACGGCGATGGTCGTCGGGGGCGCGTTCATTTACAACGAGATGACGGGCGTGCGCGACGTGGACGGAGACGGGGAAGACGACTTCACGATGAAGATGATGATGCTCCCCGCCGTCGAAGGCGCGCAGGTCGGCGACGACGGCGAGCTGCTCAAAATGAACCTGTATAACTGCGAAGACGTCGTGCTCATCCCGTCGCAGGCAACGAACGTGGAGCTTGCAAAAGAGTTCCTTATCCTGCTGTGCGAAGAGGAGAGCCTTTTGGATTACACGAAACTTACGAGCGAGCTGCGGCCTTTCAAATACGACCCGATGGACGCGGAAACGGAAGACTTCGAGTACGGGCCGTTCGCGCTCTCCGTCATCGAAAATTTCAACGCCTGCGACGTACATCTCGTCCGCTGCCCTGTGGGTACGGAAATGGAGGAGCGCACGCTGATCTCTCTTTACAGCCAGCCGATCTGGGATACCGCATACACGAGTTTCACGGCGAGCCTTCTCACGCAGGATGCGGGCACCATTGCCGAAAATATTTACAGCGGAGCGCAAAAGGAGTGGCCGAAATGGGAAGCGCAGGTAAGGTAGAAAACGCGGCGGAAGACCCGCGGGAAAGAGAGGAAGGGATCTCCGCAAACGGGCGGAAAAAGCCTTTGGCGCCCTTTTACAAACGGGCGGCGTTCCGGAAATATATCTTTATCCTGTCGCTCATTATCATTCCGATGCTGAATTTTATCGTGTTTTGGGTGTACGTGAGCGCGGATACGATCCTTTCGACTTTCCGGCATTTCAGCATGCGCACGGGGGAGTTCGAGTGGTACGGGCTGCAAAATTACATCGAAGTGTTCCGCGAATATATGTTCGGGCTGGACGATTATCCCGAAAAGCGGGCGCTCTTTTGGAATTCCTTCCACGCGGTCCCCATCAACCTGATCATCCTGCCCCTCTCGTTCGTCTGCGCATATGCGTTCTATAAAAAGATCCGCTTCCAAAAGTATTTCCGCGTATGCTTTTATCTCCCGTCCATCATATCGATCAGCGTGCTGGCGCTCTGCTTCCGCTACATGTTCCATTCCGACTTCGGACCGATCAAAGCGCTGTTCGAAAATTGGTTCGGGTACGCGCCCGTCTGGCTGTCGAACGATTCCGACCAAATGTGGACGCTGATCTACATTTTCTGCATCTGGGCGGGCATGAGCACCAACGTCATCATGATGAACAGCGCCATGTCGCGCATCCCCGAGGACATATCCGATTACAGCCGCCTCGAAGGCGTCGGGTTCTGGCGGGAAGCCGTGCAGATCGTTCTGCCGCTCGTTTTGCCTACGGTGGGCATCTATATGATCTCGGTCGTTACGGCGGTGGCGGCTTTCGCCTTGCAGCCCATGCTCCTGGCGGGCACGATGGGCCTGGAAAACAAGTTCGGCACGTCGGCGTGGTTCATACTGGAAGCCGCGGCGGGCGGGCAGCAGAATACGATGATCCTCGCCTCGACGATCGGCATCTGCATGACCATCCTTTTGACGCCGTTTGTCGTCGCCGTGCGGGTCCTGGTGAACAAATTCACGCCCGAAGTGGATTTTTGAAATAATCTGATAAGGAGAAATCATGAAAGAGAACACAATCAAACGTTTTGCGGTCGCGGCGCTTGCGCTTTTGTTTGCGGCAAGCTGCCTGGCGGGCGTGCTTTTCGGGGCGCGCCGCGCGACCGCCGCTACGGTCACCAATACCGTTCTGTCCGAAACTTTCGACTCCCTCGAAGACGCGGGGAACTGGCAGAAAAACGATTTCGGGCTGACGCGGGAAAATTATTACGTCGCGCTCAACGGGCCCGTGCACGATTACGAGAGCACGCTCATGTACCGCTATGCGATCGACGGCGACTGCACGATTTCTTTCCGTGTGGAGGCAGACCCCGCCGCGCAGACGGACGGCAACAGCGACAACTGGATCGGGTTCCACCTTGGTTCCGCCGTCGCAGACGGGGCAAGGACGTCGGATTCGACGGTCATGTTCATTTCCTGGCAGGGCAGGACGGTCGCCTGGGACAACGACGGCGGGCGTACCGGCCGTTCGCTCGATTCCTCGTCGGAGGGGAGCAACCCGTCGCTGAATTACAGCATGTTCGGGTACGCCGAAGGCAGGGGCGCAAACATAGAGATCGTTCTGCATAAAACGGAAGCCGTACAGCCGCTCGGGGACAACCTTCCCGTCTACGAACTGGATTATTATCTTTGGGAAACGGGTACGGCAAAACCCTCCGCGCCGTCTTTCGAGATGAACGATGTCGCGGTGGAAGGGTATTTCGGTTTTACATCCTTCAGCAATTATCTTTTCCGCATTTACGACATGCAGGTGACCGAGGGCGGAACGGCTGTTTCGGCCGCCGATCTGGAAACGGAGGGCTCCGCGATCGGGTATGACGACGGCGATGGTACGTATTGGCGGGCAAATTCCGCATACAATACGGGCATTGTCTCGGTTGCCGCCGATACGAAGGTGTCTACGGCGGGCAAGGCGGCGGGCATGCTGCTTTCGTCTCTGCGGATCGAAGCGGACCCGTATTGCAACCGCCAGTTCGACCTCTCGTTTGCAATGACGGCGCCGGCCTTCCCGGAGGGCGCGGTCTTCGGCGTCGGGTTCGGGCTTTACGATATGGCTTCCGCCGCCGACGAGCGCAACCTCATCGGGATACAGGGCCTGGCAGACGGCGGGTGGCGCTTTGTCAAGTACGCCAACGGCAGGGTGCGCGCGTCTTCGTCCGCATACGCGGCGCTCCCGTCGGGCGGGCAGACGTTTACCGTTACCGGCTTTTACGGCGGAACGGTCTCCGTTTCGTTCGGCGGGCAGAGCGAAATCTTTGAGGACGTCGATTTTGCGGGCTGTTTCGCCGTGGGCACGGCGGGAACGGCCGCATGCGCCGTATCCTTCGACGATATTTCGCTTACGGCGGTCTCGCGCGTGGCGCCCGAAAAGCAGCCGGAGGACCTCGCCATCGATTTTACGGGCACGCTCAGCAATGAAGACGGCGGCGTCACCTATTACAGCAAGTATATCGACGTGTCGAAATGGTATTACACCACGAACGTGTCGCTGCCGCGCTATTCGCTCACGGAGGACCGCAATTACATCCAGTTCATCGCGGCCAACAAGGGCGGAACGGAAATGCAGTGCGATATTTTTGCGCCGAGAACGCGCTTCGAAGAATTTATCTGCCGTTTCAGCATAACCGTTTCGGAGGAGGCGGCTATCGCGAGCGCCAACGCCGCGGTCGGGCTGTCTTTCGGCAAGGCGTCGCTCATCTATACGCCGCTCGAAAGTTCCCCCGGGGTCTTCTTCGAGCGCACGGCGTCGGGCATGCGCCTGAAAGTGCAGGGCGGAGACTGCGAGCAGGCGAACCAGAGCGGCGAAATCGCAGTCGAAGGCGACCTTTGGGCGAGCGAAGATACGGTGAACGACCCGGTCACGTACCGCGTCATGGTCGTTGTCCGCGGCGGTACGGCGAACGTCTATTTCGCCCCCGAAGATTCGCCCGAACAGATGAACATCCTGCGCGCGCGGCTCACGGGGCTTTCGACGTACGGCTTTGTCGGCGTGGTCGGCTATAACGGCGCAAGTTTTCATTTGAACGACTTTTCAGTCACGAACATTGCAGTGGTCAGATAAGGAGAAAAAGAGATGAAAACAAAAATCAGGAAAGCATCGCTCGGCGCCCTGGCCGCGGTATTGCTCGCGGCGCTGCTCATGGCGGCGCTGCCCAGCGTGGCGCATGCGGCGCATGCGGCGGAATCCGCGGCGGTGCGCGTCGATTTCACGGATGACAGCGCATATACGGCGGAAGGAGACGTCACGGCGGGAGAAGGGGGCGCAAGGCTTGCAAACGGCGCGCGCGTCGCCGTCAAGGAATCTTTTAATTCCTTTTTGTGCTATATCGACGTGACTTCGGAGAGCGCCTTTGCCCTCTCTTTCGGCGGCGGCAGCCTGCGGTTCACACAGGGCGGAATCGAAACCTCCCTCGTAGCGGCAACCGGAGCGCAGCGCGAATATGACTTCGCTGCATTTGCAGAGGGCGGGATCGTGAGCATCGAATCGTTCGGCGGCACCATTACGGTCGGCGTGTCTGCGCGGCTTGCCCCCGAGGAATACCTTTACGAGTCGGTCGCGGTCTATACGGCGGAAAACACGTCCGGAACGATCTCCGTTTCGGCGGAGGGCAACATGACGGTAGGGTACATCAATGTATTTTCGCTGAGTCCTACGATCGATATTCAGCCGGACGATTATGACCCGAACGACGGGCAGTATCAGCAGAAACCCGCGCCCGCGGAAGAGGGCGAAACTCCGGGCGAGGGCGGCTGCAATGCAGGCATCGCATCGGCGTCGCTCGTATCGGCTGCCGGCATGGCGGCAGCGGCCGCGGGCCTGTTCGCCGCAAGGAAAAAGCGCATCGATAAGGAGAAGAAAGATGAAAAATAAGTGGATAAAAGGCATTGCGGCCTTTCTTTCGGCGGCGGTTCTGTGTACCTGCTTTGCCGCGTGCGGCGGCGGGGAAGGCGAGGGTGACCGGGAGGAGGACCAGGACGTCGTCGTTTCGGGCGATACCTTCGCCCCCTCCGAAAAGCAGGCGTTTTTGGGGCCGATCCGGCAGGACGAATACCTTTTCGGCATGGGTGAGATCGCTTCCGATACGATGGGAGGAGGGATCGACGGCGTAACGGGCGAGTGGCTCGCCGAAACGGCGGGCGCGATCGGCGCGCAGAGCATGCGCGTCTGGATGCATATCCCCAACATTATCGAAAGGGCGGCTTATTCCAACGAAGTTACGCTCAAAAAGCATGTAGCCGAAGGCTACCACGATTATTTCGCCGCGCTGAAAGAGAACGGCGTCAAACGCATCGTCGTCATGAACCATCAATTTCTCTATCCTTACGATTATGTCAAGCGCGACGTAAACGACCTGCAGGTCGCCATCCATCCCATCGAGGAACCCGAATTTTACGAAACGTGGATACAAATGTATTACGAGTGCTACAAGCTGCTCGCCGAAGAATTTCCCGAAATCACCTTTTGGGAATGCGGCAACGAATTTGACTCGATCCCGTTTTTCCGCCGCAACGACGGAACGCTGATGAGCGCGGAGGATATGGGCTATATCGATGCGGACCTGTGCTACGCGGCGAACAAGGCGATCAAAGAGGTCAACCCGAACAATGCGTGCGTCTTCCCCGCGCTGACCTGCAACCAGTATTCCATGACCGTTTTAGACAGCGCCTATACCTATATCGAAAGCGGCGTCCTGCCTACGCTGGAAGAATACCGCGTCACCGACCCCGACGACTATTGGGACGTCGTGGCGTGGCACCCCTATGCGGGCGGCATCGCGGAACAGGTGAAATCGACCAGTCTGGACTTGTATGAGGTCATGTGCGAACACGGCGACAGCGAAAAGCGAGTATTCTTCACCGAAATCGGGATCAATGACCGGGTCCGTTCCGGCGGCGCGGTCCCGTCCGACGAGATTTTGCAGGAGGTCGCCGACGATTGGATCGCCGTCGTCGAGATGATCGAAAAGGACCTGCCCTTTGTGGAGAGTTTCTTCGTGTTCCGCGTCTGCGATAACGTGGAGCAGGACTTCAACGGCTCTCAGGACGGGTTCGGCATCTTCCATGCGCCCCTCGACGAGGAAAATCCGGGCAAGCCGAAACCCGTGGCGCTGGCGCTCTTCCACTATTTCAACGGGGAGGATGCAGACGAGGCGCCGCTGTATGCGTATTACAATCAGGTAACCGGTGCGATTTCATAAGGTGAAAGGCGGAAGCGGGACTGCCGGAAAACGGCGGCCCCGCTTTCAAAAATAAGAAGAAAACAATCGATATGAAAAAAGATTTATATTTAGGGGCGGCATACTATCCCGAACTGTGGGAAGAAGAGGAGATCGAAAAGGACATTGCCCGTATCAGGGAAGTTGGCTTAAACTGCGTGCGTATCGGCGAATTTGCGTGGGGCAGGATGGAATCGCAGGAGAGCGTTTTTGACTTTGAATGGCTGAAACGGGCAGTGGAAAAACTGTATGAAAACGGGATATATACCGTCCTTTGCACGCCGTCGGCAACGCCGCCCAGATGGCTTTTGAACAAGTACCCCGAAACGCGCATGGTCATGCACGACCTCGTCCGCGCAGACGTGTCTTCCCGTTGCCATACGTGCAAAACTTCCCCTGTTATGAGGGAAAAGAACCGTATCATCGTCACCAAAATGGCGGAAACATTCGCGGGGCGCCCGGGAGTCATCGGCTGGCAGATCGACAACGAGATCTATCCCTACAACGAGGGATGTTTCTGCGAAAACTGCAAGGCGGCGTTCCGCATGTGGCTCAAAGAAAAGTTCGGCAGCATTGAAAATCTCAATAAGGCGTGGGGGATGGCGCGCTGGTCGCTGACCTATGACAGCTTTGCGGATATCGAGCCGCCGTACCCGCGGCAGTGGCGACACCCTTCCTTGCGCAAGGCGTGGCATGATTTCCAGTGTGCGCAAATCAAGAGCTATGTCGACGAACAGGCAGATATTTTACATAACCACGGCTGTAAAAACGTAGGCACGGACATGATGCGCGGGAACCTCCTTTCCTATTACGCGGTCAATGAAAAGCTCGATGTGCCGATGTTCAACCACTACGAATCGGCAAAAGACCTGGCCGATGCGGCGTTTGCCTATGATTTTCTGCGCTGCGTGAAAGATAAGCCGTTCTGGGTGACGGAAACACAGGCGAATTGGAACGGCGGCGAGTTTGCGGAAGGTGGGTACCGCCCGGAAGGCGCATGCTATGCGGCAACGATGCTGACCTTTGCCAAAGGGGCGGAAATGAACCTTTATTGGCTGTTCCGAACCCACCCGAACGGGCACGAACTGGCGCACGGCGGAATTTTTTCTCCGTCGGGCAGGGAATACCGCGTGGCCGAAGAGGTGAAAAGGGCCGCACGCGACGTGCGGCTGTGCGGCGGGTTTTTGAGCGGAACGAATATCGAAAGCAAAATCGCCTTGCATTATTCCAATACGGCGACTGAAAATTTCATGTGCGCGCCGCTCGTAAAAGGTTTCGATTACCGCTGCACCCTCGTATGGCGCATATATATGGCTCTGCGCCACTACAATGTTGACGTCATCGACACGCAGCACGGTTTGGACGGGTACAAAGTTCTTCTCTCGCCCTTCCTCGCAACGGCGGACGAAAACGGTTTCCGGGAGCGCGTAACGGAATGGGTGAAAAGCGGCGGAACGTGGATCGTCGGCCCCATGTCCGACATCATGGACGGGAACGTGCGCCGGTATACAAACTCCGTGTTCAGCTTTTTGGAAGAGTTCGCAGGCGTGTATGTAAAATACCAGCGGCCCATCGGGAACGACGTGTTCCGCGCCGGGTGGGAGAACGACGGCGAGTGCGGCATCTCTGTGTGGTATGACGCTTTCGAGTGCAAGGAGGGGACAAAGAGCCTCGCGCACTACACGGCAGGCGAGTTCGCGCCGTATTCTGTTATCACGGAGCGCAATGTCGGAAAGGGCAGGGTCATATTGGTCGGGAGCGTCCTCTCACATGACGATATTCTGCGCCTCGTCGCTCTTCCGCCGATCGCCGAGGCGAGCGAGAACGTGACGCTTACGCAAAGGACGGGAAAGGAAAGCGGCATGATTGCCGTCGAAACGGCGGGAAGGAGCGGCAGACTGTTTTTGGAGAGTACGCACACCGATCTGCTCACGGGCAGAGCGCTCTGCGGAAATATAGAACTTGCGCCCTACGAGGTGCTCGTATTGAGGAAATGATATGTTAAGCGGAAAATTTATCGGCGCAGCGGAAAACGCGAATACCTTTGTTTTGGAACAGAAATTTACGGTGCGTTCCGCAAAACAGGTGACATTGCGCGCTACGGCTTTGGGCGTGTACTTTGCGGAAGTGAACGGCGTGCGGGTGGGAGACGGGTATCTCGCGCCCGGCTGGACGTCGTACAACAAGACCCTGCAGGTGCAGGAGTACGACATAACGCCGCTCGTCAAAGAGGGCGAAAATATCCTCTCGCTCACGGCGGGAGAGGGGTGGTATTGCGGTCCGCTCACATGGGAGCGAAAGCGCGACACATACGGAAAACAGCCCGCCGTCTGCGCCGACCTCGTTGCGGACGGAAAACGTATTCTCTCCACGGACGAAAGCTGGAGCGCACGCGAGAGTTTTATCCGCGAAAGCGGCATCTATGACGGGGAGACGCAGGACTTTACGGCAGAACGAAAGCCGCTCGCGCCCGTCGCCGTTGCGTTCGATAAAAAGGCACTCGTGCCGCAGATGTGCGAGCTTGTGCGCACCGTGGAGAGAATCCCCGTCAAAGAGATCATCCGCACGCCGAAGGGCGAACTCGTGTACGACTTCGGGCAGAACCTCGCGGGCGTGGTGGAAGTAAAAACGCCCGCCGATTTTGACGGCACGCTCGTTTTGCGTCACGCCGAAATTTTGGTGAACGGCAATTTCTATACGGAAAATCTGCGCGGCGCAAAGGCGACGGACACCTTTACCTGCAGGGGCGTGCATACGCTTTCCGCCGAGTTTACCTTTCACGGTTTTCGTTACCTGAAAGTGGAGGGAGCCGATTTGCCCGCCGAAAATATAACGGCGTTGGTGCGCCATACCGATATGAAGCGCACGGGTTATATGCAGACGGACAACGCGCGTTTTCAAAGATTGTACGAAAACGTAATATGGGGTCAGAAAGGAAACTTCGTCGACATTCCGACGGACTGCCCGCAGCGGGACGAGCGTTTGGGCTGGACGGGGGACATCAACGCATTCTGCCGCACGGCGGCGTATAACTACGATATCCGCGCGTTCATGAAAAAGTGGCTGAAAACGCTGCGCGACGATCAGACGGCGGACGGAAGGATCCCGCACGTCGCGCCCGATTGCCTCGAGGAGGAGAATCGGGCGACGGACGCCATGTGGTGCGACGCGGTCACCATGGTGCCGTGGACGCTGTACGGGATGTACGGGGATATTTCCTTTTTGGAAGAGAATTTTTCCGCCATGGAGAAGTTTATCGCCGCGCGGGAGCGCACCATGGAGAACGGACTCATCGTGCGCGGGCACGAGTACGGCGACTGGCTCGCCATGGACGGCGAGGCGCTTTTGGGGAACAGCGCCATCGGCAGAACGGATGTCTATTTCCTCACCAATGTTCTGCACATACATTCGCTGAAGATCGCAGCCGATGCGGCGCACCTTCTCGGGAAGGAAAAGGAAGAGAAGATTTATCGCAAAAAGTACGAGCAGCACCTTGCGCGCGTACGGGAGGAATATATCACCAAGGGCGGAAGGCTTGCATTCGACACGGTGACGGCGCAGGCCGTTGCCCTGCACTTCGGCATTATCCCGGAAGAGTACCGCGCCAAGCTCGCCGCACAGCTCAATGAAAACGTCGTGCGCCACGGATACCGCATGGTGACGGGGTTCATCGGCTCGCCGTTTTTGCTGTTCGCGCTGGCGGACAACGGCTACTTTGAAACGGCGCGGAAAGTGCTTTTGAACAACGGATTCCCCGGTTGGCTGTACGAGGTGGACATGGGGGCGACGACCATTTGGGAGCGGTGGAACAGCCTGATGCCGGACGGCACGCCCAACCCGGACGGCATGAACAGCTACAACCACTATGCCTACGGAAGTGTGATGGAGTTTGTCTACCGCCGCATCGCGGGCATCGAGGCAAAAGAGGCGGGATTTGCAACGATAAAAATTGCGCCGCGTCCCGTCAAAGGACTTCCGAAACTGTATGCCGAGTACGAGAGCGTGTGCGGCAAAATTGTTTCGGAGTACAGCCAAAAGGACGGGAAAATCGAATACGTTATTGAAATTCCGGAAGGCGTGGAGGCGGAGATCGTCTTACCTGATGAAAAGCCCGTCCTTGTCAAAGGCGGGGAATATGCCTTTGAGCGGGATTCGTAGAAACTTAATTTATCCGACTTTTCCGCCCTGCTCGCGCGGGCGAACGATATTTTCAAGCGGTTATAATTGCCGTAAACTTTATTTCTTATTTAGGAGACGTGTATGATCGTATACGAAGTGCAAAGCAAGTGCTTTTTGTTGAGAGGCAAAAATTACAGTTACTATATGTATATAAACCGTGCAGGCTTATTGCAGCATCTGTATTACGGGAAACGCATCGGAAAAGGGGACGAGGCGTTTCTCTTAAAGACGCATGGTGAAAACGTCGAACCTGCCCTGAACGATCTGAATTACGATTTTGGAACGGACTGGATGCCGCAGGAAGCGGGCAGTTTCGGCCGCGGAGACTTCCGCTCGGCGACCGTCATTGTGCGGCGGGAAGACGGCGCGGCGATGAGCCGTTTCCGCTATGCTTCGCACAAAATCGTAAAGGGCGCGCTGCATCTGCAAGGGATGCCGTGCGTGCGGAAGGCGGACGAAACGCTGATCGTAACGCTCAAAGATGACTTTTCGGACATCGAACTCGACCTTAACTATTCGGTTTCGGATGATTCGGATATTCTCGTGCGGAACACGGTGGTACGCAACGCGGGGAAGGAGACTGCGGAGATCGCGAAAGCCTTTTCCTTCTGCATGGAATTGCCGGATACCGGGGGTACTTACTCGGCACTGCGGCTTGCCAGCTCGTGGGCGCGGGAAAGAACGCCCGTCGTAACGCCGCTCGCGGATGGAACGCTGCGCATCGAATCCGCCCGCGGATATTCTTCGCACCAGATGAACCCGTTTCTGGCGGTACTGGCGGATAGCTGCGGGGAAGAGTATGGGGAATGCTATGGTTTCAGTCTCCTGTACAGCGGCTCGTTTGCCATCACGGCGGAGGTTTCGCAACACAAGAGCGTGCGGGTGCAGGGCGGCATAAACGACTGCCTGTTTAGCTGGCAGTTAAAGGGCGGGGAAACGCTCGCAACGCCGCAGGCGGCGCTGTGCTATTCCTCGGAGGGAATCGGCGGTATGTCGCGGGCATATCACGACTTTTTCCGCGAATACATCATTGACCCGAAGCGTGTATATGCGCGCCGTCCGATCGTCATCAATAACTGGGAGGCGACGTACTTTGATTTCGACAACGAAAAGCTGTGTTCCATTATCGACGAGGCGGCGAAACTCGGTGTAGATACCTTCGTATTGGACGACGGGTGGTTCGGCAAGCGCGACGACGATACGTCGGGGCTGGGCGACTGGTTCGTCAACGAAAAGAAGTTAAAGGGCGGCTTAAAAGCGGTCATTGATCATTGTAAGGTAAAAGGGCTGAAATTCGGCCTTTGGTTTGAACCGGAAATGGTGAGCGAGGACAGCGACCTGTACCGCGCGCATCCCGATTGGGCGATCAGAAAGGCGGGTGTTGAACCCTGCCGCGGGCGCAACCAACTTGTGCTTGATTTTACAAGAAAGGAAGTAGTTGACTATATTTTCGAAACGGTATCGAAAATATTGCGCGAAAATGAAATCTCCTACGTCAAGTGGGACAAGAACCGCGACATCACGGAGAACTATACTGTGAGCCTGCCGGCGGAGAGGCAGGGGGAATTCTGGCACCGCTGCACGCTGGGTTTTTACGACCTCGCCGAGCGGCTGACGAAGGCGTTTCCGAACGTGTTTTTCGAGGGCTGCGCGGGCGGAGGCGGCAGGTTCGACGGCGGGGCGCTGTACTACTTCCCGCAGATTTGGACGAGCGACAATACGGACGGGTTGGATAGGACGAAGATACAGTGGGGAACGTCTGTCGTTTATCCGGTATCAAGCATGAGCTGCCACGTTTCGGCGTGCCCGAACCACCAGACGGGGCGCATAACGCCGTTTGCAACGCGGGGCGCCATTGCCTCGCTCGGTGCAACGGGGTACGAGCTAGACCTCACCAAACTTTCCGAGAAGGAAAAGGTGCAGGCCAAAGAGCAGATCAAAAATTATAAGCAGATAGACGAACTTGTGTTACATGGCGACTTGTACCGCCTCGCCGACCCGTTCAAAGGAAATTAATTTTGCGAGATGCTCGTCAGCAAGGACAAGTCGAAAGCATATCTCGTGGGCGAGCGGTTCCGCGGCGACCCGTGCGACCACGACAGGGTGCTGAAGTTGTTCGGACTTAACGAAAGCAAAACGTATACGATACGAGAGCTGAACGTAACGGCGAGCGGCGCGGTGCTCATGGGGGCTGGACTGTTTTATCCTCGCTTGCCCGACTGCGGCAGCTGGGTTTGGCATATCGAGGAAGTGAAAAGATGAGATGAGTAAATCTACAAGCATTCGGAGTAAAAAATGAAAATATTTCCTGCTTTTGCAGCGAGAAAAATCGGCGTGTGGTATTTTCAGGCGGAGGACGAGTCTGCTTACGCGCGGGGAGAGGCGTGCCGCGGCTTCGGTTCGGTAAAGTATTGGGACGGCGCCGTTTATGTCGGCGGATTGTATTTTAACGGAAGGGAGTATAAGCAGCTCGGCTTCGGAATACAGGATTTTTCCGAATCGCCCCTCGGGCAGCCGGTGCTTTTCCGCAGTTGCAGGCTGTCCTTTTTTGCGGGCGAATATGATTATAGTAAATCGGAAAGCGGCTGGATTTACGGCAACGGCATTTTGTATTATACCGACAGCAAAACGAATCGACCCGCATATTTTACGAAGGGATTTTTCGACGGGTTAAAAAAAGTCAAAGAGTGGGAAGGCGCTTTTGGCGCCGATCGGCTTGCCGACGGGTATTCCCCGCGCATGGAACGCGAATTTGACGACAGGGAAGATTTGTTTTGTTGGGAGCTGTCAAATGCAGCGAAGGCGACGGCCTTGGAAAATTTGTTTATCGGCGATTCCTATTTCGAATTTTGGCAAAGAACGGAGTACGCGGGCAAAAAAACGTTCTGCAAAGTTTTTCCGCGAAAGAGAAATTTGAATTTAGGCTTGGGCGGAACGACCTTTTCCGAATGGTGCCTATATACCGAGCGGATAAAAGGCATAGTTTCTCCGCAGCGTATTTTTATCAACCTCGGATTCAACGACCTGCATTCCGGCAAGCCTGTGGAAGGGGTTTGTGCGGACTGCCGCATGCTGATAAAAAGGTTGAAAACCATTTATCCGAATTCAAAATATTATCTGTTGAATATAACAAAAGCACCCTGTTTTCCGCACTGTCGCGCAATCGAAGAGGAGTTCAATGCAAGGATGTTGTTGATTGCCGAGGAGGAGAATGTTTCGGTGATCGATGTCCGTTCAGAAATGGAAAAACAGGGCGGCAGCGTATTTTACAAGGATAAAGTGCATCTGAACGCGGCGGGGTACCTCGTGCTCGGTAAGCTGCTGCGTCGGTATTTGAAACAATAAAGAGGAGAAAACGCAATGGAAATTGAACGCAGAGAGTATCCCCGCCCGCAGTTCCGGCGGGAGAATTGGCAGAGTCTGAACGGCGAATGGGAGTTCGCTTTCGACGATAAAAATGACGGCGTAAAGAGCGGTTTGTGGCAGGGGAAGAAGGCGCTGCCGCTGAAAATCCGTGTGCCGTTTTCCTATCAGTACCCCGCGAGCGGCATCGGGGATCTGGCGCAGCACGACGTCGTGTGGTACAGGCGGTCGTTTGCGCTCGCCGAAGAGAACCGGGGCAGGCGCGCGCTGCTGTGTTTCAACGCCGCCGACTATCAAACGGATGTATGGTTAAACGGCGTGCATATCCTCACGCATACGGGCGGGTTTACGCCCTTTTCGGCGGATATAACGGACTTTCTCAAAAAGGGCGACAATATAATCGTCGTGCGGTGCGAAGATACGCTGAATGATGCCGTGCCGCGGGGCAAACAGAGCTGGACGGGCAAACCATTCGATTGCTATTATGTGCCAAATACGGGCATCTGGCAGAGCGTATGGCTGGAGTTTTACGGAGAGGACTGCATCGCGGAGCATTCCCTGTTCTGCGATTACGATAAAACGGAGCTGTACGGCGAACTTGTCACACAGTACGGCAAGGCGGACGAGGCGGAAATCCTTGTCACGTTTGCAGGGAAACTTATAAAGCGGGAGCGGTTCACCCTCCGCGGCAGGCATAACAAGTTCCGTTTTGCGCTGCCCAGGGACTATACGGACGATTACTCGTGGTCGCCCGAAAATCCGCGCCTGCTGTATGTGGACTTTGCTTTATATAAAGACGGAAAACAGGTCGACCTCGCGCATGCCCGCATCGGCATGCGCAAAATTTCCGTTGACGAGCACGGAAAAATCTGTCTGAACAACCGCCCGTACTATCAGCGTTTGGTTCTCGACCAGGGATATTGGCCCGAGAGCGGGCTGACGCCGCCGAGCGCGGAGTCATTGAAGAAGGACATCGAACTTGCAAAGGCGATGGGGTTCAACGGCGCAAGAAAACATCAGAAATCGGAAGACCCGTATTACAGCTATTATGCGGAAGAGCTGGGATTTTTGACGTGGTGCGAAATGCCGTCTGCCTATCGTTTCTGCACGGAGGAAGTCACTGCCATCACGAAGGAGTGGCAGGAAATTGTCAAAGAGGGGCGAAATTGTACAAGCAACGTGTGCTACGTTCCCCTGAACGAGAGCTGGGGCGCGCGGGAGATAGGGAGAGATAAAGCGCAGCAAAGTTTTGCGCGGGCGCTGTACTGTCTCACGAAATCGCTCGATCCGACGCGCCTGGTATCGACGAACGACGGGTTTGAAAACATAAGCCCGACGGATATCGTAAGCATCCACGATTACAGCATCGCACGGGCGGAGGAATTTGCGGAAAAGTATTTGGATGGGTATGACGAGCTGTATCCGCAGGGTTGGCCGCTGTTTGCGGAGGGGGAGAAGTACGAAGGGCAGCCGGTATTGTTCACGGAGTTCGGCGGCAGAGCAATGCAGGCAGACGCAAAGGGCGGCGCATGGGGGTACAGCGGCGCGGCGGCGAACGAAGAGGAGTTCTTAAAACAGCTTGAATCCATTATGCAAGGTGTGCGCACCTGCAATTTCCAAGGGTATTGCTATACGCAGCTCACCGACGTACAGCAGGAAGTCAACGGGCTTTTGACGGCGGAGCGCAAGCCGAAAGCGGATATACAAAAATTAAAAGCAATATTCGACGAATCGAGGTGACATTGAAAGCAGGAGTAAAAGATGTCGGAAAGCTTGGAGCGGAAAACCAAATTGCTGTTGCTGTATGAAATATTGCGGGTACAGACGGACGAACGACATTCCTTGACAACAGGCGATCTTTCCGACGCATTGCAAATACGGCGTTGCGGCGAATTACCGCATACATCGCACGGACGACGTACAAGCGGAGAAACAGAAGATTGCATGCAACGCCAGGTTCGTATCGCACCCAGAAAATCCGCGGATGAAAGATATAGTCATGCAACCGGAAGAATGCAAAGTATTGGGTGCAGTGGCCGGGTGTGTACATAAGTTTGCGGTATAAGAACAACGAAAGCAGAAGAGGCAATTTTTCAAAATAGAACCATAAGACCGAACTGCGCTGCGTGATATAAGTTGTGCAGAAACAGAAACTATCCGTAAAAAGAAGTTATCCACGCCTCACAAGGATCGAACCCATAAAGGGCTTAATTCTTGTGGGGCGTATTTTTTTGCGCCCGATTGCGGTTTGATCCGACCGCGGTCGGGCGTTTTTCATGTTTCCGGGACGAATCCGTCCGATTGCGATTTTCAAAGAAAAATCAAAAATCGGAGGATTTCAAAACATGAAAAACGAAAACAAGATAGAAGTCAAATTCAAATTGGACAAGCACCGGTTTGTTCGATTGGAGGTGGAGAAAGAAAAGCTGCCTTTGGTACGGGCAAACAACAGGTAAATATCCCGGAACGAAAAGCGGGAAGTTCGGCACGAATCCATGTACTCTCTGGAAACACTGTCGGAGAGAGAAGGAAATGAATTATCGGCTGGGATGGCGAACGCGGAGGAAGAAATTATTGAGCGGGAAACAATCGCCGAGCGAAACAAGCGGCTCTATGCTGCAATACGCACATTAAGCCCTCGCCAACAAGAAGTCATACATAAGGTGTATTTTGAGGAGAAAAGCCAAAGGGCTGTCTCCAAAGAGTTAGGAGTTTCCGAGGCGGCGATTTCCATTCAGTTAACACGGGCGATGCGTAAATTAAAAAAATTTTTAGAAAAATGAAAAAAATTTTTGAAAAGCGTTTAAGTTTTACCCCTCATTTGTCGGGTATAAGTGAAGGGAGTTGAAAGCTCCGCAGAAACGGAGGTCGGGAATGAGGTTAAAAATCAAAGAATTTGAGAAACTTGCGAAAAAGAGAGGCTATCGCGGCGGCAAAGCACAAAATTGCAACAAATCCGTGCCGAGGACTTATCGCAATTTCGCAGAAAGAGATAAAAAGCGGTGTATTCCGCAAGGAATGCACCGCAGGTGAGTTCAAAAAAGTTCTTGAACGGTTTTGATAAAAGATTCATTCGGGAAATGTTTTATGTTCCCTGTAATAAGCAAGGCGTGGCAATGTTTCGCAACCTCATAAAATTTTTTATCGGCAGGGTCTGCAAAAGGTATATCCGAAACAGGCGGCACGATATTCAAAGAATGCGCGCGGATAAATTGCAAGATAACATCGACATGGTTTGGCTCAAAGCGGAACTTGGGGCGATGCAAAACCGTCTCGTATTCCGCGAGGATACGCTCGTCAACGCAAAGCTGCAATTCCCCGCTCAAAAATCGCCTGAAAATCTGTGCGGGTTTGCCGGAAGGGGACAGTAAAGCGGAGACGAGGATATTCGTGTCGAAAACGACGAGCATGGCTTAGTCTCCTTTGCGGGCGGCATCGATTTCCGCTTGAATCTCCTCATCGGACAGCCCGTTCGGGAAATTAGCGACAGATGCCTTTTGCAGAGCGGAAAGAGCGGTCTGCGCTTCCATTTGCTGAACGCAGTTCAGAACGGTTTCAAAATTATCTTCGTTGATGTTCAGCAAAATCGCGGTCGGTTTGCCGTTGTCGGTAATGATGGCTTTATTCCCTTTCGCAACGCTGCTCAATACACTTTTCGTATTGTTGCTGAGTTCGCGGATACCGTAAAAATTCATAGGACACCTCCATATCTATCTAACAATAGTATATACCATTGTTATTCATTTGTCAATACAAAAAAATAAAAAAACAGGAGATCGGAAAATGAAAAACTTCAAATTGAGAGAACAGGACTACAAGGCAATGCAGGGCATGAGCGAAAAGCAGGCGGGGCAGTTCATTAAAGGACTTTGCGGGTATGCGTTCGAGGGCAAGCCGTTTGAAACGAAGGACGCAAAGCTCGCAACGGCGTATGCGTATGCAAAGGTAGCACTGGACGTGTCGGTGCAGAACCGTGAGAACGGAAAGAAGGGCGGGCTTATCATGGCGGAGCGCATGCGCGGGATGAAGCAGATGCCGAAGCGATCGCCCGTATCGGACAGCCCCATGGATATGCTTTTGAAGGGTATCGTGATGTCGGTTGCGGATGATGCGGAAAAAAGTAAGGCGGCAAAGTGAGCAGGATCATCTGCGCGGACGCGGCGGCAGGGCTGAAAACCCTGCCGTCCGAGAGCGTCCGGATGTGTGTGACTTCTCCGCCATATTACGGCTTGCGGGACTATGGAACGGACGGACAGATCGGGATAGAGCAGACACCGCGGGATTACATAAACCGGCTCGTGGAAGTCTTTGCGGAGGTGTATCGGGTACTGAAACCGGACGGAACCTTGTGGGTGAATATTTCGGACAGCTATGCCGGCAGCGGGAAAGGTATACAGAAAAACCGGGAGAAAATCAAGCCGAAGGACATGATCGGGATACCGTGGATGCTGGCGTTTGCGTTGCGCGAGTTCGGGTATTACCTCCGCTCGGACATTATCTGGCATAAACGAAATTGCCTGCCGGAGAGCGTAAAAGACCGTCCTGCGAAGAGCTATGAGCATATCTTTCTCCTAACAAAATCGCCGAGATACTATTACGCTTACAAGGCGATCCAGGAGCCTATCAAGGCAGTGACGGCGGCGCGGTACACGCGCGGCAGGTCGGGAAAAGCGAAGTATTCGGGAACGAAAATGAGTCAGGGCATAGACCGAAAGGAGGGTGCTGTAACGGACGAAAGCAGACAGTTCAAAAGGAAAAAGGATGTGTGGGAAGTGAGTACAAACACATTCCGAATGAACGAACATTTTGCCATGTATCCCGAAAAACTCATCGAGCCGTGCATCCTTGCGGGGAGCAAAGCGGGGGATATAGTGCTTGATCCGTTCTTCGGCAGCGGCACGACGGGCGCGGTCGCAAAGCGTTTGGGACGGGAGTATATCGGCATCGAGCTGAACCCGAAATACTGTGAAAAAGCGGCGGAACGCATCGGAAAAACGGAAGAGAAGGAGAAGAGTGAAGTGTTGCAAACGACGTAAAAAATGAGGCAGGATAAG
>ERZ1643247.378-NODE-378-length-54985-cov-6.406044_pt1 | contig 54985 bp, 50 predicted proteins | sample MGYA00579264_ERZ1643247 | MGnify/ENA primary metagenome ERZ1643247 (study PRJEB29033, sample SAMEA4952262) | chicken gut metagenome | biome: Broiler Chicken; feature: Gastrointestinal Tract; material: Caecum | place: Ireland | collected 2018 | study: Broiler... | reverse complement strand
TTATTCAGTTATCAACTTGCTCTGCCGAACTTTGTCGGCCTCATTTGCTTTTGAATCGCAAAAGCTTTTATATTTTATCACAGCTTCTTTTGTTTGTCAAGAACTTTTTTCTTTTTGTTCAATCAAGACTTTTAAGTAAAAAGATTCGTTGTTTCAACCGAAACCGTTAAAGCTTTGCGTCAGCAACTTTTATATTATATCATATTCTCAACAAATGTCAAGAAAAATTTGCAACCACCAAATTGGCAATTGCAAACGAGCGGAGAAGAAGGGATTTGAACCCTTGCGCCGCTATTAACGACCTACTCACTTTCCAGGCGAGCCCCTTCGGCCTCTTGGGTACTTCTCCGAATCAAAAACAGCTTATGATACATTCTCACGTAAAAAGTACGGAGAAGGTGGGATTCGAACCCACGGTACCTTTCAGTATCACTGGTTTTCAAGACCAGCTCCTTAAACCACTCGGACACCTCTCCACAAGCTATTGTTTTCTGTCACAGCTAACCGCGACTTGATTATATTACCATCAGTTTTTCCAAATGTCAACACTTTTTTTCACTTTTTTTACATCTTTTTAATTTCCTTCTCAGAAGCCGTTTTTACCCCATTTTCATAAGAAGTCCTTTCTTTGTTACAGTATCTTCTTTTGCCTTTTGGGGAAAAATATATGTACAGTCACCTGCTTTTCTTCCTCACTTTTTACGTACTTTATTGTTCCGTTATATTGCTTTACGATATCACATATAATACCGATACCGTATCCATGATTCTTTTTATCTCTTTTTGTCGTTTGAAAATTAATCTGTTCCGGATTATCACAAAAATTACTGACTTTCAAAATCCATCCTTCTGTATTTTCCATTATTAACAGATAGATTTCTTTTTTATTCTTTCCTTTTATCCGTTCACTTGCTTCAATGGCGTTATCAAGCAGATTCTGCAGAAGACCGCTGATATCCATTTCTTTCATCGGAACAAATTCTTCAAAATGTATGTCGACAAACATTGTAATTCCCTTTTCTGCGCATTGCTTCTTTTTCAGGGTACAAATGGTATCGATAAATATGTTTTCACAGTACATATTCTTCTGGGGAAGACCGTTAAAATTCTGAGGAAAAGCAGATACGGAGGAAATCTCTGCATCATTATATTTAGCGAGCAGTCCCTCCAGCAGATGAATATGCTTTTTCATGTCATGACGATATTTTTTTGTAATCTCAATTTCTTCCTGCATTTCCTCATACAGTTTTTCCATGGCGCTCAATTTTTCCTGCAGACGCCTGTTTTTCTCTTCCAGTTCCAGCGCTTTAATGATCCACCTTCTAACCATCTCAAGCATAATAAGCACCAGAATAATTTCCACTAAAAACTTCATGCCAGCCTCTCGTTTTTTAACATGCATCCATCCCTACAACAATCTGCAGGATATCACATTTCCTCATAACATAGATTAATCCGTTATATTTTTTCAACCACGGATTAAAATCTCTTTTCCGTATTTTGAGTATGGGAACTGCCGCTCCTTCAGCCGGAATTAATCTGGCTGATAAAATCAGCTGATTCTTCACAAATGCACCCTGTACCTTGACTGTTCCGCCTTCATGATCCTCTCCTTCATTTCCTTTCGCTGAAATGCTTTCCTGTCCCATTAAAATATAATCAAGCATACGGGAAAGAGCCGCTGCTGTGTCTTCCGGTTTAATCTGCTTTCGCTGATATTCATGAAATAAAACTTCCACTTGTATCTTCCGTCTGTAACAAGATAACACAAATTCACGCAGAACAGCCAGCAGAGCAATAAAAATCATTATCGGATCAGAAAACAATTTTCTGTCGATATGTACAATAATTCCGCATACCGCATCAACCGCAACTGCTTCCAGCAGCATCCTGAAATAATTTGTTCCTGTCAGGCTGGCAAACAAGAACACGATTACCAACGCAAGAACAAGGTTGCAGGTTGGCATAAGCAGTCGAAACCACAATGTTTCTCTATAAAAGCTGTCCATGATTATTAAAACTCCGATATTATATATCAAAAAATGCAAGAGACAAATCAATGCCATTCCCTTTCTCTTTTCTTTTTTTCCAATTATGGCATCCAGCAGAAGGAACATCATTATTTTTGAAACAATTCCTATACTGATCATACTCTGATAATTCAGCAATATTTTCATAATCTTTTCTCCAGTGATATTATAGTCTATACATTATTATGACATATTTTTTTATTTTTTCCACCCAAAATATCATTCCCGTTTATCCTGCTCTTCCCCATTATTCAAGCCCACCACCAGCTGCATCTGCTGTCCTTCCCATTGTACATGTATGATGCCATTGTATTTTCTCATCCATGGATTGAAGGATCGTTTTTTCACCCGTATCTTGCGCAGGGTCCGCACCGTCTCACCCGACGATTGTTTCCCGTCCACGTCCCATGCCTCCGGTTCGGTCACGGTCACTGTCATGGAAAACAGCAGCTGGTTTTTGACGGAGGCTCCATGGAGGCTGATGCAGACTCCGGCGGATTGTTGGGAGGCCTGTCCCGGCCGGGTGTTCCTTGACTGCAGCAGGGGTTCCGCTGCTCTTTGTCCGTAATCGAGCATACGGGACAGGATGGCTGCCGCGTCCCCGGCGGCTACTTTTCCTCTTTTGTATTCATGGAACAGGATGTCCGTCCCGATTCCTTTCTGGCGGCAGCTTATGACGAAGTCCCGCAGGACGCTGTCTATGGCAAAGTCATTGCAGAAAAAGACCTCGCCCAGAGCCTCATACTGGTTTTTCAGCCGGCTCAGATAAGTCTGCAGTTCTTTAGGATCCAGTTCTTTGGGACTCAGTTCCATGGAATCCTGTTGCTCCTGATGTGCGGCGGCAAGGAGTTTTGTCCCCTGTCCCAGAAGGATCCGGTTCTCGTCGATCTCACGAATGTGTTTGGATACCTGACGGTAGTAATCTTCCATCTGGGCTTTATTGCGAAAGAGCATATGATATTTTCTCTGCAAGATAAGTGTGTAGATTATGTATTCCACCAGAACGAAGGCAATAGCAAAAATGATATTACAGATACCTATAAAAAACATGGTGGATGATATCATATTAGTGTCCTGAAGTACATAAAGAACGCGGGATAATGCGCCTTGAAGAGTAGTGTACAGTATAAATCCTCCCACCAGCCAGGGATGATATAATTTTATTGTTCGATATTTTTTCATCAGTTTCGAAAACACAAGACAGAAAATCACCAAAATACACATTCCGAATATAAAGATCAGTTCCGGCCTTTTTGTAAAAGTATACATAGAATATCCCGTCATGCCGCACAAGGCATCCGCAAGCATAAATGCCAGCAGCATCTTGACAAAGTTTTCTTTCCAGTTGATGGTCTGAATAATGACAACGGCATAAGCCAGTACGTTGCCCATAAGCGGAAGGAAAATCAGAAACCAGGTTTCATACCCGTATTTTTCTTTCAAAAAAATATCCATGACAATATTTACCAGCACAAAATGCATTGCATTCGTGAGGGCAAATACCCATGGACGTTCTCTTTTTCCATATATGAGATTAATAACCACAAACATCATAAGCTGTGATGTAACTCCTGAACTCAGCAAACTTCTGTTTTCCCATAACAATTCCATATCTTCTCTCTCCCGTTTTCGTCATTTTCCGGCAAAAGCCTTCTGAATTATTATATCGTCTTCCCACACTTGTTGCAATTGAATCCGATTTTTTAGAAAAAAATCCGCACAAGGCAGTTCCAATCTCCCGGCTCTGCCCTGCGCGGACTAACATAATCAATATTTATTCAACGGTACGTCATCTTCAAACGGTTTAATGTCTCTGATCTCCACATAATATCCGTACTGTGGGTTGACCTCAATATAAACGCGGTCTCCGATATGATGTCCCATGAGAGCTTTCCCCAGAGGGGATTCGATACTGACACGATTTTTCATCGAGTCAACGAGAACTGTTGTGACAAAAGAAAATACATCTTCTTCGTCATCTTCCTCAAAATAGAGGGTGACAGTCTTATTGACGCCTACCTGATCAGCGGCAGCATGATCATCCACGACCTCCGAGGTCCGGATCATACGTTCCAGATATCTGATACGGCTTTCATTGCGGTTTTTTTCTTTTTTGGCAGCATGGTATTCGAAGTTTTCGCTTAAGTCTCCGTGCGCTCTGGCTTCCTTTACATGTTCCAGCAGTTCCTTGCGAACAACAACTTTGCGATGCTCAATCTCCTCTTTCATTTTGTCGATATCATGCTGAGTCAGTTTATGACGCATGTTTTCACCTGCTTTCATTTGCCTTCATCAAATCAATATGCTTTGAGTTCTTTCCAGAGCCGGCTGTAGAAGCTGTCCATTTCCTCTCCCAGATATCGGTACACTTCACATTTGCTCATGGTTTCATCGTCCGGAAAGACAGTCGGATCCTGCTGGGATTCTTCATCCAGCTCTTCATAGACCGCCTTGTTCGGCGTCCCATACCAGATGTAATCGAAATTCATCATAGCCACATCCGGCCGGTTCATGAAATCGATGAATTTCTCCGCAGCCTCTTTGTGTCTGGCCGTTTTAGGTATCATCCAGCAGTCAAACCAGATATTAGTGCCTTCTTTAGGAACGACATAGGTAAGATCTTCATTTTCTTCTATAGCCACTACGGCGTCACCGGAATAGATCACGCTCAAAGCAGCGTCTCCGGATATCATGGCATCTTTTGTTTCGTCTACCAGATAGGCGGCCAGCAAAGGCTTCTGTTCCATCAGCAGACTCTGTGCTTCCAGAAGAGCCTGACGGTCTGTCGTATTAATAGAATATCCCTTCCATTTCAACGGAACAATAAATGCATCGCGGACGCTGTTTTCCATAATGATCTGATTCTTATATTTTTCGTTCCACAGTACAGACCAGCTGTCCACTTCTTCATCAACCATTTTCTCATTGTAGAGGATGCCGACAGTTCCGAAAAAGTACGGGATGGCGTACTGATTCTCCGGGTCAAATGCCTTGCAGAAATCCATATATTTCTGGTCTATATTATCCATGTACTCCATCTGTGAAGTGTCGATAACCTGTGCTTCTCCGTCACGGATCATCCGCTCGATCATGTAGTCAGAGGTACAGATCAGATCATAATTGATACCGCCCGACTGATATTTTGTATACATATCCTCCGGAGTAATGTACTCTTCGTATTTGACCTCAATGCCAGTCTCCTCCTCAAACATCTGGATGGTTTCTCTCTCGATATAATCACCATAATTGAAGATGACCAGCGTATTATCGTCCTCTCCCGCAGCAGAACCGGAACAGCCCGCTGCCGCTGCAACAGTCCCGATTACTGCCAGCGCAAGTGCGCAGTATTTTTTCAGAGATTTCTTTCTCTTCAAATTATCCAGAATTTTTGTTTCTTTTTTCAATACTGTACCTCCTTCTTTTCCTTCGTCGCCGACAGGCGGTTGATAATGGCAAGAAGGATCAAAATCGTAAACAGCAGGATGGTGGACAACGCATACATTTCCGGATTTATGCCTCGCCGCAGCTGCTGATAAATCATGGTCGAAATGGTGTTGATTCCGGCGCCTTTCGTAAAGTAGGTAACCACGAAATCATCCATTGATATGGTGAACGCAAAGAAAAATCCGGCCAGGATGCCAGGCATAATCTCCGGCAGAATCACCTTTACAAAGGCATATACATGGGACGCGCCCAGATCAAGCGCCGCCTCATACAGATTTTTGTCCACCTGCTGCAGTTTCGGCATGACATTTAATATGACATAAGGCAGCCCGATAGTCACATGGGCGATGAGCATAGAGGTAAATCCCAGAGTCATAAAATGTACAAATAACAGCATGATGGCAATACCGGTCACCATCTCTGAATTGAGCAGCGGAATATTCGCCACAGACTGCATAACGCCTTTCATTTTCTTTCCCATGGCAGACATGGCAATGCAGGCCAGCGTTCCGATCACCGTTGCGATGAGCGCTGCCGAAGTAGTGAGAATCAGCGAAGTCCGCACGGCCAGAAGCACTTCCTCATTCTGGAAAAGATCCGTATACCAATGCAGCGTAAAGCCGCCCCATACTGTCCGGATCTTCGAGTCATTAAAAGAACAGACAATGAGGATCAGCAGCGGCGAATACAGTAAGAATCCAATCAGGCCGACGTACAGTCTTCCTGCATATTTTTTTGCTTTTACCATAACATCGTATCTCCTTCCTCTGCATTGCTCCTGTTCATGACTGCCATGCTGATGAGAATAAATATCATCAGAACAAGAGACAGACCAGAACCAAGATTCCAGTTATTGGACAAGTTAAATTCCTGCTCAATAACATTACCAAGCAGCAGAATTTTGGAACCGCCGAGAATATCGGCAACAACGAATTCTGACATACTTGGGATAAAAACCATGGTCACTCCGCTGATAACCCCCGGCAGAGAAAGCGGGATGATGATTTTTTTGAAAGTGACAAACACGGTAGCTCCCAGGTCATGGGCAGCCTCTATGACATCCTTGTCGATTTTGCTCATAACATTGTAGATGGGCAGAATCATAAACGGCAGATAGTCGTACACCATCCCAATGAGAATGGCCCCCTTCGTATACATGATATGCTGCTGCGGCAGGCCAAAAAATCCGAGCAGCGCGTTGACGATTCCTGTGTTGGATAAAAGCATCTGCATGGCAAGAACCCGAAGCAGAAAGTTAATCCACATCGGAAGGATAAAAAGCATGATGATCGTGTTTGATATTTTCCCTTCATGCTGACTTAAAACATACGCCAGCGGATAAGCGATCACCAGGCAGATAACCGTACTTCCCAGTGCCAGCAGCAAAGAATTGCCAAAAGCCTTATAATGTACGGAATCAGCGATAGCAAGAACATTCTCCAGAGTAAATGTACCGCTGCCATCGGTAAGACCGTAATAAACGATCATTAACAGCGGTAAAATGATAAATCCCAGTGCCCAGACAATATACGGGCTTGCCAATATCTTTCTATTCATTGAGGTTCACCGCTTTCTCGTCGTCAGATTCCGGTTTGTTCATAATCTGAATATTAAATGGGATGACTGAGACGCTCACTTTTGTACCTACCGGATGACATACCGTACTGTGCACCAGCCATTCATAACCTCCTGCCTGCACGTCCATCTCATAATGAACGCCTTTAAAGATCAGAGAAGTGACAACGCCATCAAGAGTGCCTTTGCCCTCTTCTCCCAAGATCACATCCTCCGGACGGATGACCACATCAACCGGCCGATTCGTGCCAAAGCCCACATCCACACATTCAAATTTATGTCCGAGGATCTCCACCAGCTTGTCTTCCAGCATGACGCCGTCGATGATATTGCTGTCACCAATGAAGTCCGCCACAAAAGCATTTTCCGGCTCATTGTAAATGTCTTCCGGCGTCCCCATCTGCTGGATATATCCCTGGTTCATGACAACCACTTTATCAGACATGGTGAGAGCTTCTTCCTGATCGTGAGTGATGTAAATAAATGTGATGCCCAGCTCTTCTTTCAGGCGCATCAGCTCATACTGCATGTCCTGGCGCAGCTTTAAGTCAAGGGCCCCTAGCGGCTCATCTAAAAGAAGTACTTTCGGCTCATTGACAATGGCTCTGGCTATAGCGATTCTCTGCTGCTGCCCGCCGCTTAATGAAGAAGGCTTACGTTTTTCATAGCCGTCCAGATTCACCAGCTTCAGGGCATACTTAATCTTATCGCGGATATAACTTTCAGATTTCTTTTTGATTTTCAGACCAAAGGCAATGTTCTCCTCAATGGTCATATGCTGAAACAATGCATATTTCTGAAAAACCGTATTAAGGTTTCTCTTATTGGCGGGTACATCAGTGATGTCTTTCCCGTCAAAGATCACCCTGCCCTGATCCGGCTTTTCAAATCCTCCGATAATCCGCAGAGTCGTCGTCTTTCCGCATCCGGAAGGTCCCAGAAGAGTGATAAATTCATTTTCTTTTACTTCCAGACATAAGTCATCCAAAACCATTGTATTCCCAAAAGATTTGGAAATGTGTTTTAATTCCACTAAGTTATTTTTCATTAATTTTTCCTGTATTATAAACCTTTCTCTCTGAAATAATTATGACTGCTTCAGACAGTTGCAAATGTTCTGTCTGTCACGCAGCCGCCTGACCTGCATTCCGGTCTGTCTAAAAACTTGGAGGGGATGTCACCCACAGCACATCCGCACCCTTTTCAGAAGAAATGTAATGGGTACGGTCAGCCGTATAATAAAAAGAATCGCCTTTTTTGGCCGAATGCATTTCTTTTCCCAGATGAATCACGATCTTTCCACGAAGCACATATCCAAACTCCTCTCCTTCATGAGGATTATCCGGATAAGTCGACCCCTTCGCTTCCAGATGCAGGTGAATAGGCTCCATCGTATTTTTCTGAGCATTGGGAATAATCCACTGAATCCGGTTTCCATATTCCTGATCCTCTTTTACAAAGTAATCTTCCTCCGTAAACACAATCTGTTCCGTTTCCTTCTCATTACGAAAAAACTCTCCGATCGAAGTTCCCAGACATTGCAGAATATCTTCCAAAGTTGCGATGGACGGCGAAGTCATATCACGTTCCAGCTGTGAAATAAAACCTTTCGTCAGCTCGGCCCGGTCCGCCAGTTCCTCCTGTGTCAGCCCCTGTGTTTTTCTCAAATCTCTGATTCTATGTCCAATCTCCATACTTTCCGGCAAACAGCATTCCCTTTCCCTCAAATGTGAAAAATATTGCTGTCTTCCTGCCCGCTCTGACAGAAAACGCCCGGCGGCACCTCCTTTTTCTTTCACAATAAAAATTTCAATAAGGTTCGTAATTACTAAACAGAAAGTTTAGTATAAATAAACAAGCTGTATTATGGCAGAGAGTGGAAGATTTGTCAAGAAAAAATTCCCGTTTTGCATCAATGTTTTCAGTGTAAAAAAAATCCTGCCGGACACAGGATAGTTTTCCCATGTCCGGCAGAATATTTGTCTGCGTTTATTCACTTTCAGGCGTCCTCTTTGACCCAGGCGATCTTATCGGCAAGAATCTCCGCAATTTTGGTCACAACAGGCTTCATGAGAACCAGAGCCTCTTCTCTGGTCTTGCCGGAAGCAGTCACACGGATGAGAACGCCGTCTTCTTTGGCGTACGTAGCAACAGTTGGATTTTCGTTATCAAGGATATCGCCCAGCTGATCCGCGATCGGGGCCTCACCGATCACACTTAACGGCAGCTCGTCCGGTCCTTTGATCTTGATATTGATGGACACAAAAACATGATCCGAAAGGCGCTTGATATACAGACGGCTGCACTCCGCAAACAACGCTTTCATCTCCTTTGGCGGTCCGGGAAGCATGATAACCGCCTTATTGCCCTGCGCCATGATAATTCCGGGAGCCAGCCCCTCCGGATTAGCGATGACCAGCGCTCCTTCCGGTACCATGGCCTGTTTTTTCTGACTCTCGGTCATCTGGCTGATGCCGTAAGATTCCAGTCTTTTTTTCACATGCTGATAAGTTTTTTCATCAAATATCAGCTGTTTGCCGAAGTAGGATGCCGCCACTTCTTTGGTCAGGTCATCTTTTGTCGGTCCAAGTCCGCCGGTTGTGATGATCAGATCTGAACGCTCCAGCGCAGTCTTTAACACATTGCTGAGACGCTCCTCATTGTCTCCCACCACAGACTGATAATATAAATCAATTCCCAGCCGCGCCATCTCTTTTGCGATGTACTGCGCGTTAGTATTGACGATATTTCCCAATAACAACTCTGTTCCCACACTGATAATTTCCGCTACCATAACTTTCGCCTTTCTTTTTTTCTTCACCTGTTTTGCGGCTTTTTCCGCTGTTTTGAACCAGGAATTCTCTTGTTTTCTATTATAACAGAGCGTTTTTTATCCCGCAAGCCGTAACAAAAATTCCTGCTCTCTTCTTCACATTTTCCAAAAGATGGACAATGATTTCTTGTTTCACTCTGAATAATTTAGAGCGTTTGCGTTCATCCTTTTAAAAGAACACAGGAAGAGTTTTCTGTACGCACATGATCAGGAGGATACAAATGTTTCTGAATAAAGTAGAAATATGCGGTGTGAACACCTCGGAGCTTCCTCTTCTTTCTGAAGAGGAGAAAAACAGTCTGTTCGAAAGAATTGAACAGGGAGATACTGATGCCAGAGATCAGTATATCAAAGGCAATCTCCGTCTGGTTTTAAGCGTGATCCAGCGTTTCTCCGGCAACCATGAAAACGCAGATGATTTATTTCAGGTGGGATGTATCGGCCTGATGAAAGCCATTGACAATTTTGACCGGACGCTGGACGTAAAATTTTCTACTTACGCCGTTCCAATGATTCTTGGCGAAGTTCGTCGCTATCTCCGGGATAATAACAGTATCAGGGTCAGCCGCTCCCTCCGGGATACCGCATATAAGGCGATATATGCCAAGGAACAGCTTCTAAAAACTATGGACCGGGATCCGACAATCGAGGAGATATCAAAGGAAATCGAACTGCCGGAGGAGGATATCATCTACGCTCTGGACGCCATCGCCACTCCCGTTTCTCTTTTTGAGCCGGTATATCAGGACGGCAATGACGCTCTTTTTCTCATGGATCAGGTCTGTGACAAGAAAAGCAAAGAAGAAACCTGGGTCGAACATCTCGCTCTTCAGGACGCCATGAATCAACTTACCAACCGGGAATATAATATTATACGCAAACGATTTTATGAGGGTAAAACTCAGACGGAAGTCGCCGATGAGATCAGTATTTCCCAGGCACAGGTGAGTCGTCTGGAAAAAAACGCGCTGAAGTCCATACGCAGTTACCTCAATGAATAAAGAATCTGCCGTACAGCATTTCCGGCAGCTGTGCGACAGATTTCTGACAGACGGTCATTCCATTTTGATCATTTCTTTTTTTAATCGATGTATGATCTTTTTTTCAAGGCGGGAAATATATGATTGAGAGATTCCAAGCATATCCGCCACTTCTTTCTGGGTTTTTTCTTCTTCGTTTCCACCAAGACCAAAACGCAGAGAAATAATAAGCTTCTCTCTGTCTGAAAGGGTCTCCATGGCTTTTTTCAGCAGTTTTCTGTCAATTTCATCCTCGATATCCCTGGAAATAACATCTTCATCCGTTCCGAGGATATCTGATAAGAGCAGCTCATTTCCGTCCCAATCTACATTTAGCGGCTCGTCGATAGACACTTCCATCCTTGTCTTGCTGGTTCTTCTCAAATACATGAGAATTTCGTTTTCTATGCACCGGGACGCATAGGTGGCAAGCTTGATCTTTCTCTCCAGATTGAACGTCTGTATGGCTTTGATAAGGCCGATCGTCCCAATGGATATCAGATCTTCCACACCTATTCCCGTATTCTCAAATTTCTTTGCTATGTATACCACCAGTCTCAAATTTCTTTCTATGAGGATTGCTTTGGCTTCCTCACTTCTTCTGGTATCCAGCTGGCTCAGCACATAAGCTTCCTCCTCCGGCTCCAGCGGCGGCGGCAGTACGTCGGTGCCCCCTATGTAATGGACCTCGCCCCTTGGATGAAACAACTGCTTCATGTTATTGACCATGGTGAATTTCACCCGTTCCATTCCTGATACATTTAATACAACTGGCATCTGCAATATCCCCTCCTAAAATCAATACAGACACTGACATGAGCTGATATCGGTATACAGACGTTTCCGTTCCGGTATAACCAGGTCAGCTTTCTATGTCTGTTTCGCAAAAATATCTGCCGGCAGCAAGACAGCAAATCTTTGATCGTGAAAAATTTGCCTGTCGGTAATTCCCATCAATCCCTTTGTATCTGCGAGCACCTCCCCGTCTTTTTTCACAATGATATGGTCTGCAGCGATTCCCGGCATCCAGCCTTCCTCTTTTCCCACGGAAGAGTATGTAATCCTGTAAATTCCTGACCACAGATTTTCTGTCATGATTTTCCAGGGAAAATCCTTTTGTGCCATGAGAAAAGACAGCATCTCTCTTTCTTTCTCATCAAAAAGTTCCGCCGCATTCTCAAAGGACAGAACGCATATTCCCTTCCCTGTCCACTGACTTACCAGCAGGTTGCCGGAATCGTACAGTCCCCGCAGACATACGGCGCGGTCTTTTCTTCGGATTTCCACCTCATAGATACATTCTTTTATCTTTACCGCTTCTTTTTTTATCCTTTTTCCCACACCTTTTAAAAAACAGAAGGCTGCTGCACAACCGGCGGGAACCCACCATTGCGCCGGAACTCCTTCCAGCTCCTTTGCAAATGTATTCCGCAAAACATAGCAGAATCCTCCCATGAGAAAGGCGTACATGAGGACTGCGGCCGCCGCCCTGCCAAAAACAGCCGGACTGCGGACAGAAAAGGTCCACATAAGTACCAGGCTCACAAAAAACAAAGCTTCCACAGCTCTGATATTCCCGGAAACTGTTCCCTTCTGGCAAAGCCAGAATAAGTAAGTGGCTGCAGCCATAAATGCCCCTGCCGCGAGTCTTTTTCTTTTGACTTCGGGGAAAAATTCATTTTTCACAAGTACCAAAATCAGGTAGTCAATTATCCAGTTCAGCAAAAACAGAATGTCCAGTTCAATCATGTTCCATAAAATCTCAGCATGTTTTAGAAACCGATGGTGTTTTGTCTGTAGATTTATTGTACTATAAAAGAGGACAAAAAAAGGTCGAAACCGATAGGAAAAAACCTAAATGTTTCGACCTTTTTATACATGAACAGCGAAGACTTAAACCGTCTCCATACCGCTGCTGCAATTCGTTTTCAATTACCGGCGTTTCTGGAGGAACTCCGGAATCTTAATCTCCATATCACCTGCATCGTAAGAACGGGAGGCATTATTGTTCGGCTGCTCCGCTCTTTTTGACGGGGCGGTCTTAATAGCCTGACCGCTGTATGTAGGTCCGTTTTCCGGCTTTTTTGCGCCGGCTGAACGACTGCTTCCTTTTGAGGATCCTGTGCCGGACACGTCGCGGAGTCCGGTAGCAATAATCGTGATGCTCACCTCATCTTCAGGAATATCGTCGCTCTCTACATTACCAAAAATGATATTTGCCTCATCTCCGGCCACTTCTGTCAGATAAGAGACAGCTTCATATACTTCCTGGATACCCACATCGCCGGAGAAGTTGATAATGATATCTGTCGCGCCGCTTACTGTAGTTTCAAGGAGCGGGCTCTCCATGGCCTTCTTGATAGCTTCCACAGCTTTGTCTTCACCGCTTCCCATTCCGATACCGATATGAGCGATACCCTTATCTCTCATAACCGTCTGAATATCTGCAAAATCCAGATTGATGAGACCCGGTTTAAAGATCAGATCCGTTATACCCTGTACACCCTGCTGAAGTACTTCATCCGCCTTGCAGAAAGCATCCTTGATAGATGTTCTCTTATCGCAAATCTGCAGAAGTTTATCGTTCGGAATAATAATCAGTGTATCCACATTTTCTTTCAGACGCTCGATACCAAGAAGCGCATTGTTCATACGAGGTTTACCCTCAAAAATAAACGGCTTCGTCACAACGCCTACCGTCAGTATTCCCAGATCTTTGGCGATTTCTGCCACAATCGGAGCTGCACCTGTACCGGTTCCGCCGCCCATACCGCAGGTCACGAATACCATATCGGCATCCTTGACAAGCTCTGTGATCTCATCACGGTTCTCTTCCACAGCAGCTGCTCCGATCTCCGGCTTCGCTCCGGCGCCCAGTCCCTTTGTCAGCCTCTCGCCAATCTGGACGCGAGTGGCGGCTTTACATAAATCGAGCGCCTGCTTATCCGTATTGATACCGATTAATTCCACTCCTTCAATTGATTCGTCAACCATACGGTTCACGGCATTGTTTCCTGCTCCGCCGACTCCGATCACAAGGATTTTAGCGTGAGCTAATTCTTCGTTTGACATAATTTCCAGCAAGGTCTACTCCTCCTTATTCTATATATAAATGAATATAATCCACCTGATTCTAGTTTATGGTTATATAATACGTTTTTTCATAGAAATAATCAACAAAAATTTTTATTTTTATTTATTTCAAATTTTACGTTTTTTCACGAAAAGTGATAATATTTTTCTCACCTGTATACAAATGCATATCTATAATTCCCTTTTTATGTTCTCTGGATACCGCCTCCAGCACATCCGCAATTTTTGACATTTTTTCATCCAGAAATGCGGATGTTCCCAGAAAGACCTCAAAATTACCGGACAAAAGTATAATGTCATCTTCACTTTCAAAGTGAATCTCGGAAATGTTCAGCCCATAAGTGCTTATTTTTTCCGTGATGGAAAGAATGGTATCAAAATAATCTCCGTCCACCGGAATCTTTTCCCCGAGCACCATTTTGTTGAATTTCACTCCCGTCACTACCGGAACGCCGTCAAAGCGGTATCCCCGGCTTTCCTGGGCGATTCCCTCCGAATCGAAATATACATTTTCATTCATATATTCGAACACGCCGGAGCGAAGCTTCTCCTTCACATGAATCTCCAGCGTATGGGTATCGCTGAAGCTCATGGTGATATCCTCAATAAAGGGAAGATATTTCTGACCGAAAATACGGTTCTGCGCAATCATAACAAGGGTGTTTCCCACATAATCTTTCTTTTGCACTTCCCGGATAATCTCTCCGTCGGTGTAAGTCTGATTGCCGTTTACCTCAATCTTTTTTATGGAAAAACCGACAACCACGCATATAATTCCCAGCACCAGAATGCACAGGAGACACAGCCAGAAAATCATTTTATGTAATTTGCTGTTTTTTGTATTTTTTATAAGTCTTAATTGTCCGTTCTTCATCTTACCCCCGTCCGGCAAAAGTAGACATGCGGCATCCGCTTCCCTTTGTTTTCAACTGTTACTCTTTTATTCTCATGTACCTGGAGACCGACAGCACAAGTCCCATCTCTATCAAAAGAAAGCACAGGGAAGTGCCTCCGTAGCTGATAAACGGCAGTGGAATACCTGTGTTCGGTATGGTGTTAGTCACAACGCCAATGTTGATAAAAACCTGAATCCCCAGATGGGCGATAGTCCCGACAACGATCATAGAACCGTATAAGTCGGCGGCATTGAGCGCCACTACCATGAATCTCCACAAAAGTACAAAATAAATAATCAGGATACTAATGGCTCCAAATAGTCCCAGTTCTTCACAGATAATCGAAAAAATCATGTCATTGTGCGTCTCCGGCAAAAATCCCATCTTCTGCATACTCTGCCCCAGTCCTTTGCCGAACAGCCCTCCGGAACCAATGGCATAAAGCCCCTGCATAGTCTGCAGTCCGGTCTCATACTGTTCGGGATTGAGCCAGATCTTAATCCTTTCCACCCGGTATCCCTGGGTAAGCAGCAGCACAGCTATTCCGGCTATTCCAACGCCTCCAATGGCAAAAAACGGTTTCCATTTATCGCTGGCAACAAATATCATGATGACTGTGATGGCCATCAAGATGATACAGGTACTCAGGTTCTCGATACCGACCACAACGATGATCGGCACCGCCAGCGCAAAACACTTCACGATTCCTTTCCATGTCCGGAGCTTTTTTGCATTCCGGCTGATATATATGGCAAAAATCAAAATCAATGAAACTTTTGCCGCCTCTGACGGCTGAAAACTGAGCGGACCGATGTTAAGCCACCGTCTGGAACCATGGGATACCGCTGCAAAAATCAGAGTGAAGATAAGCAGCAATATTGTTCCCCAGTAATAAACCGGCAGCATCCATTTCTTGCTCTTCCAGAAATGATAGTCGATGCGGGCCACAAAAAACATGGCGGCAATACCGAGTACAGCAAAAAACGCCTGCCGTTTGAGCCAGTATGCGGCGTCATCCATATACAGACTGCCCCGGTAAGAGCTTGTGCTGTATACCATCACCAGACCAAATCCCACCAGAAATATAACAAGAAATACGATAGAATAATCCATGGCGTGGGGCCGCCGTACTGACGCAGAACTTCTGACGCCGCCGCGTCCGGCGGCCGCCGGATTTCTTCTGACCTCGCCGCGGCTGCGGACTCCTGCGGTCTGCGGCCGGCTGCGGCCAGCTCCCCGTACAGGAGTGCGTCTTCCTGTTTTTGCCTTTCCAGCCATCATCCTCACCCCTTGAATCTGCGGACAATCTCTTTAAACACCTGTCCTCTGACTTCATAGTTTTTAAACATTCCCCAGCTTGCACAGGCAGGAGACAATAACACCGCATCTCCCGGCACCGCCTTCTCTCTGGCAATCTCCATGGCTTCCTCAAAACTGTCAGCATATATTACATTTTTAAATCCATGTGCTTCTGCCGCGGCGCCAATGGCTTTCGCAGTGGCTCCCATCAGAATCAGATATTTGACCTTGCCGTCAAAGGATTCTATCCACTCATCGTATTCCGCTTTTTTATCATAACCGCCTCCAAGAAGAACCGTTGGTTTTACCATAGCCTGAATACCTTTTATGGCAGCATCCGGATTGGTTCCTTTGGAATCATTATAGTAATCGACGCCATCCACCGTATCTACATATTCAATACGGTGTTCCACGGCCTGAAACGCCATAACAGCTTCGCGGATCTTTTCCACCGGAACACCCATATAATAACAGATGCCGATGGCTGCCAGAATATTCTCATGATTGTGGCTCCCGAGGAGCTGAATCTCATCGATGGAACAGACCGGAATCTCTTTTTGCTCCGCGCGGATCAGGAAAGTATCTCCTGCAAGGACGATTCCCTCTTTCAGATTCTCTTTACGGCTGAAAAATACCGGCGTGGCAGGTGTCCGCTCTGCCATGGCTCTGGTGGCCGCGTCATCATAGTTCAGAAGGATATGATCGTCTTTCGTCTGCTTTTTTGATATGGAAAGCTTTGTCTCTCCATAAACTTCCATCGTTCCGTGGCGATCAAGATGATCCGGCGTAAGATTCAGCACCGCGCTGACCGCCGGATGAAAATCCACGGTAGTCTCCAGCTGAAAACTGCTGATCTCCGCCGCGATCACAGAATCCTCCCGGGTGTCAAGCGCCACAGATGTAAAGGGGATTCCGATATTGCCCACAACAAAGACAGAATCATACCATGCCCTCAAAATACTTCCCACTAAAGCGGTCGTGGTCGTCTTACCATTGGTTCCTGTGATGGCCGCAATTTTGCCTTTTGCAAAATGCGCCGCCAGCTCTATCTCTCCCCAGACTGTCTTTCCCCTGTCATAGAAGGAGCGGGCGATCGGGCTGTTGACAGAGATTCCCGGGCTCAAAATAAGCAGATCATACTGTTCTGCCAGACTCTCTCTGTATTCTCCAAGCTCAAACGCAAGCTCCATGCCTTCCGGCATCTGTGCCTGTATCATTTCTGTGTTTAACTGTTCATTTCCATCATATACCGCCGCATGATAACCGGCGCGACCCAGAAGCTTCGCTGCTCCCACGCCGCTGACGCCGGCCCCGGCAATCAGTATCTTTTTTCCTTCTAACATAGCAACTCCTTATTTCATACCTGGACAGACAGTCTGTCGGGCTGAGTATCCCTGCTTTTCCATCCGCGTTTAATAAGCTAACATCCCAATGAGGCAGAGGACCGCCGTCACAATGGAGAAAATGGACACCACTTTGGTCTCCGGCCATCCGGACAATTCAAAATGATGGTGTATCGGCGCCATTTTAAAAATCCTCTTCTTCGTTCTTTTATAGTATGCAACCTGGATGATCACCGACAGCACCTCCACAAAGTAGATGAACGCGACAATCGGGAGAAAGAATGGTATCTGCAGCATATAGGCCGTTGATACCACAAATCCTCCCAGTGCCAGCGAACCGGTGTCTCCCATGAAAACCTTCGCCGGATGGGTATTAAAACACAGGAATCCAAGCAGCGCTCCAATAACCGCACAAGCCACCGGATGCACGTCAGTACGTGCCGCCACCGCAATGACAGTAAAAAATACAGCTATCAGAGTGGTCACGCTGGACGCCAGACCATCAAGGCCATCCGTAAAATTGGCGCCATTGACGGTTCCAAGCACCACAAAAAACAGAATTGGTACGTACAGGATTCCCAGATCAATCATTGTTCCTCCGGTAAAAGGAATAATGACTTCCGTTCCCAATCCGGAATAATTTACCATATAAAATGCAAATACCGCCGTAATAAAGATCTGTCCGAGCATTTTCTGCGCCGGGGTCAGACCCAGATTCCTTTTCATGACCACCTTGATGTAGTCATCCAGAAAACCGATGAGTCCAAAGCCGAGGGTAACAAAAAGCACCGGAACAATCTTTGGATAATCAGAAATATAAAAAACAGAACCAACAAGAATTCCGATCAGAAAAAGAATTCCTCCCATCGTAGGTGTTCCCGACTTCTTCAGATGGGATTCCGGTCCCTCCTCTCGGATGAACTGACCAAACTTTAATCTATGTAAAAACTTAATCAGTCCCGGTCCCAATATTAAGGTGACAAAAAATGCTGCCAAGGCTGGTATTGCAATTGATTGATTCATATTTTAACCTCCATTTTATCTCTGTACGCCTGGACATTGTTCTCACGGATCATGGCAGTGGCGCACGTAGTGATTTTAAGACATTCTATCACAGTATAATCCTCTTTTCAGATATTATCAAGATAAGGCAATATATTTTGAAAGATTTCTGCCATCACGGGCGCCACGATGGTTCCGCCATAATATACGCCCACCGGTTCATCAATTAAAACCAGCCCCATAATCTCCGGGTGGTCAGCCGGCGCAAATCCAAGGAAAGAGGAAATGTATTTCCCGGTTCCGCGGGGAAGTTTCTCGCTGGTGGCAGTCTTTCCGCCCACCTGATATCCTTCCACCCGGGCGTTCTTTCCGGTTCCTTCAGATACAACGGCCTCCAGCAGGGACCGCATAGTCTCTGATGTCGTTTCTGATACATTACCGGGTTCTGTCTCATAGGTAAGTTCTGTAATCTCTCCGGTCACAGAATCCTCTGTGCGGACTGCAAAATGCGGAGTAACCAGTGTCCCGCCGTTTACAACGGCGCTGACCGCCCGAAGCAGCTGCAGGGGCGTAATCTGTATGGACTGGCCGAACGACATGGTCGCCAGCTCCACCGCTCCGATATTTTCAAGCTTATGCATGATAGACCCCGCCTCACCGGGCAGATCCACCCCCGTCTTCTCGTAAAGCCCCAGCTTTCTGTAATACTTCAGCATGGCTTCCGCTCCCACTCTCGCCCCAATCTCCATGAAAACCGGATTGCAGGAGTTCATGACTCCTTCTCTGAAAGTCTCCGTCCCGTGTCCCTGGGTCTTGTGACATCGTATCTTCCTGTCCTCGACAATTTTAAAACCAGGACAGTTAAAGGTATCTTCAAGAGAAACCTTTCCCTCTTCCAGGGCCGCGGTGGCCGTTACAATCTTGAATGTGGAGCCAGGCTCGTAGGAATCGCTGATCAGGGGATTTCTCCACATACTATTTAATTTATCATTCTCACTGCCCTCGCCGCCCGCATAAACATCGAGCAGCTCATAAGGCTCATTCAAATCGTATTCCGGCACATTTACCATAGCGTATATTTCCCCGTTCTGAGGATTCATCAGGATGACCGAAACGCTTTTTGCCTGTTTTTCTTTCAGAACCTTTTCCGCCGCCTGCTGTGCAAAGGACTGCATAGTGTAGTCCAGGGACAGATACAGACTGTCGCCCTGCACCGGCTCGATGCGTTCTTCCGCCGCTGACTCAATCTCAATACCCTGAAAATCTGTCAGCGTCAGGATGGTTCCGTCGGTTCCTTTCAGCACGCTGTCGTATTTTGATTCAAGACCGAGTATTCCCTGGTTATCTGAGCCGGTAAATCCCAGCACTTTGGACGCCAGACTGCCGTAAGGATAATAACGTTTATAATCTTCATCTACCTTGACGCCGCTTAAGGACGCCTCGCGGATCTCATCCGCCGTCTCTTTCGACACATTACTTTTAATCTTTTCTCTGGAAGAAATCTTTTCCACTTTTTTGCGGATTTCCGCCTCATCCATGGAAAGCTTCTCTGACAGAAGCTTGATTACTTTCTCCGGCTCCGTCACCTGACTATGGATGACCGATATGGTACAGACCGGCTGATTATCCGCCAAAACTACGCCATTTCTGTCATAAATGATACCCCGGGCTGCCTTGATGGAGCGCTCTCTCTGCTCCACTCCAAGAGCTTTCTCGCTGAGTTCCTCTGAAGAAAGCACCATTAGGTAAAAGAGTCTCCCGGCCAGCACCAGAAACAAGACTGTCAGGCATCCAAAAAGAAAAAGGTATTTTCGTTTCTGAAACAGATAAATTTCAATCATGCCATCACATTTACAACTGTTCTTTTATATTCAGTTTACGCAGTATTGGTGCATATATTCTCGAAATCTTATTCTGCGTCTTCTTCCGTATCCTCAGCAGATGACGCGCCCGTATCTGTCTCCTCCCCGCTGCCGGAAGTATCCGCGCCGGAAGATTCCGATGTGTCACTCTCCGTTTCTTCCTCCGACTCGGTCTCTTCCTCGGCTTCAGTTTCTTCCTCGGCTTCTCTCTGAGCCTCTTCTTCCGCCTGCTGCTCGGCCAGCTCCTGTTTTTCTTCTTCCGTCAGCTCCTCTGTCGGCTCAATACCGAGAATCTTAACGATCTCTTCCATGCATTCCCGCTCCAGATTCACAGCCAGAGCCGCATTAGCCTGATTATCCACATTCGGCTCGTCAATAGTCACATAAATAAGGAGCTCCGGATCTTCTGCCGGCACAAAGCCTACGAAGGATATATAATAATCTTCTTTATTTCTGGGGATCTTTTCGGCGGTACCCGTCTTGCCTCCAATGGAATATCCCGGAATCTGTGCTTTTGTCCCTGTTCCGGATTCCACGGTTGTTTTCAAATATTCCCGCATGGTTTCGGAAGTCTCCTCTGATACAGTATTTCTCAGCACTTCCGCTTCCTTCTCCTCCACAACGTCTCCCTGATCATTCTGAATCTCTTTTACGACCCTCGGCTGATAATAATATCCGCCGTTGATCAGGGAAGAAAAACCTGCCGCCATCTGTATCATGGAGCAGTTAAAATTCTGACCGAAAGAATTGGTGGCAAGAGTCACGGTATCTCTGTTCTCTTCCGACGGTATAAGGGAAGCAGTCTGCGCTTCACCAGGAAGATCAATTCCGGTGTTTCTCCCGAATCCAAACAGATTCTGGTACTGATAAAAAATGTCGTTTCCCTCATTAAAACCAATGTTCATCATTGCAACGTTGCACGACTGCGCCACAGCGTCCTCCAGGCTGATATTGCCATGGACGTGAGAACAGCCGATATTCCAGCTTCCCACATTAAGAGAACCGGTACAATAGTAAGATTCATTGCCTGTCAGCACGCCTGTTTCAAGTCCCGCTGCCACTGTAAAAGGTTTATAAGTGGAACCCGGCTCATTGGCGTCGCTGATGATCGGATTACGCCAGAGCTGATAGAAGCCGTCATAGATGGTCATCTGCTCTTCTTCCTCTTCAGCATCCGTTTCCGTGGAAGCTTCCTCATCGTTCTCCTCCGTGTCTTCTTCAGATGTGCCGCCTGCCGTCACTTCTTCGGAGGTATCCTCACTGTTCTCTTCAGCTTCCTTCTCTTTTGTATACGCCTTCATCTCATCAATCTCCTCCTGGGAGAAAAGCTGCAGAAGGTTCTCTTCATTCATCGGATCGTTCAGGTCATATGGATTGGAGGACGCCATGCCAAGCACCTCTCCGTTTCTGGGGTCCATGACCAGAATACTGGTCATCTTGCTTCCCACATCTTTATCAAATTCTTCCAGTTTATCTTCGATCACCTGCTGAATCTGCATATCAATGGTACTTACAACAGAATTGCCATTCTCCGCTTCCTTCACCGTCTGTTCCTGTGTAAGTTCCTGATTAAAGTAATAGTAAGAACGTCCGTTGGTTCCGTTTAGAGTGTCATTATAATACTGCTCGATGCCCCAGTTGCCGCTGTTTCCCGAAGATGTGAAACCCAAAATCCGGCAGGCAAGATCTTTATATGGATAGACTCTTTTATAGTTCTCCTCAAACATGACGCCTTCCACTTTTCTTGCCTCCTGGATTTCCGCCTTCTCATCGGCCGGCGTATTTTCATCCCAGGATTCATCTGCTTTTGCCAGAAATTCACGAAAAGCCGACACTTCATCGTAACTTAAATTTTTCTTATATACGACATAATAGGAATCTTTGTTATTCTCGATCGTCTCGCGCAGATCGCTCTCATCAAATCCAAAATATTCATTTAAAACACGAATGGTCGTCTCCAGGACTTCATTGGCGTCTTCTTCATTTTCTTTGGCATTTTCTCCCACTTCGATGATATTCTTTGGCTCCAGCACAAGAGTGTAAATTTTCTCATTGGTAGCCAGAATGTTACCGTTCCTGTCGAAAATCCGACCTCTCTCATATGCAATAGTGGAACTCGTATGGTTCTGCTGGCCCAGTACAATAGTCTCAAATTCATCTCCGTTCCGGATCGTCCAGTAAGCAAGACGCACGGCCAATACTAAAAAGAGGCAAACAATTACAAAAAATACAACACTCAGTTTGCCCCTCATTGCCGTGGTCAGACGTCTTACAGATTTTATCTTCTTCGTCACATTACCACCCACTTTTTAATTCGCTGTGTCAACACTCTCATATTGTCTGAAATAGTCTTCTGTACTGCTGTTATAATAAATGATCTGATCAGCTCCCGGATATACCATATGTAATTCCTCTTCCGCAAAAGTACGTATTTCATCGAGATTAATATTCTTATCGATCTCAGTCTGCAGAGCATTCTGCTCACTGAGAAGGTTCTCCTTTTCTGATTTCAGATCGGCAATCTGCGCCGAGAGATTATTCAGTCGAACGGTTCCCTGCACATACATAAGCGCCGCGGCCACACAGATGATTATCGCTACCGCTGTTATGATGGTATATTTCCAGTCAAAAACTAACAGCCTTTCTTTATTGCGCCGGATGGCGGCCTCCTTCTCCGGGTTTACGACCTTTTCCTGCACCGCCGCCTTTGCAGCCTTTTCTCTGCGCACCTTTCTTTTCTTTTCCGGCTGCGCCCCGTAAGTTCCGTCTCCATAATGTTCTTCGCTGTCAAGCTTGGTCACATTGCTTCCATAAATATATTTATAACGCTCTGATGTACTATGCAACGCCATATCAAATTCCTCCAACACACTCTAGTCTCATTCCTTTGAAACTATTCTTTCAAATACACGTAATTTCGCACTTTTGGCCCGGCTGTTCTCTTTCAGTTCTTCTTCTCCAGGTACGATCGGCTTCCGGGTGATCACCCGGCCTTTAGGTTTCCTTCCGCATGTGCATACAGGAAATCCCGGAGGACAGATGCATGGATTCTCGCAGGTACGGAAAATGTTCTTCACAATTCTGTCTTCCAGAGAATGGAACGTGATCACGCAGAGACGTCCGCCGTCACCGAGAAGACCTACCATCTCCTCCAGATGCCCCTTAAGCACATCCAGCTCATGATTAAGCTCGATGCGGATCGCCTGAAAAGTCTTCTTGGCGGGGTGGCCTCCCACAGCACGCACCTTTTTCGGGATAGCCGCCTTGATGATCTCCGTCAGCTGACCGGTAGTCTCCACCGACTCCTCTTTTCTCGCCAGTACAATATGCTTTGCAATATTTTTTGCAAACTTATCTTCACCGTAATCTCTTATAATATGATAAAGCTCCGTCTCACTGTACGTATTCACGATATCTCTCGCCGTCCGCTCCTGTCTGACATCCATCCGCATGTCAAGCGGAACGTCTTCTCTGTAAGTAAATCCCCGTTCTCCATTGTCCAGCTGGTAGGAGGATACGCCCAAATCAAGCAAAATTCCATCCACCTTCTCAATCCCCAGATCATGAAGAACTTTTTTCATATCAGCATAGTTACTGCGTACAATAGTCACTCTGTCCGCATACGGCGCCAGACGTTTCCCCGCCGCCTCAATGGCGTCCCCATCCTGATCAATACCGATGAGACGTCCTCCTGCATCCAGCCTTTTTGCAATCTCCAGGGAATGTCCTCCTCCGCCCAGAGTGCCGTCCACATAAATCCCGTCCGGCTTGATACATAATGATTCAATTGTCTCCGCCAGCATAATGGACTTATGCACAAATTCCATGGCATCCTCCTTATCTGCCGCAAGGCTCCACTGTTTTTAAAAATCCAAATCTCCCGCGATGTCCTCGATAGACTCGTCCTCTTCGTTCTGATAAGCGTCATATTTTTCTGTACTCCACAGCTCAATGCGGTCCGATACGCCAAGAACCGTGACTTCCTTATCGATCTCTGCAAAACTTCGGAGCACCGGGGGAATGAGAAATCTTCCCTGTTTATCTGTCTCGCATTCTATAGAGCTTCCGATAAAGTAACGTTTCAGCTTTCTTGCCTGTCTGGAAGAAGTTGGAAGCGCATTGAGCTTTCCTGCAAAGTTCTCCCAGGATTCAGGCGGAAAAATAAAAAGGCATCCGTCCATCCCTTTCGTAAGTACAAACTGTGTTCCGAGTTCTTCCCGAATCTTTGCCGGTAAAATCAGGCGGCCTTTGGCGTCAAGCCCATGTTGAAATTCTCCCTGAAACACAATACTCACCTTCTTTACGGGAAACAGACGTCTCCTCCATTCCTCTCTCCTGTTTGTCTTATAGGGACATCTCCCCCAGAAAACGTCACTTTCTACCACTTTGCTCCACTTGACATTTATTTTATCTCATACAGGAATGTAATGCAACATTATTTTGGGGATATTTTCTAATGTTTTCTTTCCTTTTTTTTACATGGAGAACATACGAACGCCTTTTAACTGATATTTTTTTAAGAAAAAATGCAATTTTTTCTAATTATTGCGAAGGTACGCGGATTTTCGGGGCATTTTTTGTTGGGAAAATGGGGCCGCTCCGCGCTGTCCGGATTTTCCCAACAAAAAAAAGAAGCCCGAAGGCTTCTTCTCGCTGGCGGCGTCTACCGCATAAAATCTTTATATATCGGAAGGACAATCTCCGGTTTATCGTACATAACGATCTCACCGTCGTGCATCCACATAAGCTGATCGCACAAGTCTTCCAGCATGTTCATATTATGAGATACAATGACTACCGTCCGGTCCCTGTTGGAAATGAGTTCTTTCATCTTCCGGTAGCTCTTTTTACGGAACTTCTGGTCGCCAACGCTCAATACCTCATCGATGAGCATAATCTCTGTCTCCAGGATCGCTGTGATGGAAAAGGCAAGCTTGGAATGCATACCGCTTGAATACGTACGTACCGGCATATCGATGAAATTACCGATACCGGCAAAATCTATGATCTCCGGCATCTTCTCCATAATCTCTTCTTTGGAAAATCCAAGAAGCATTCCGGAAAGAATGATATTCTCCCGGCCGGACAACTCGTTTTTAAAACCAACGCCGATGGACAAAAGGGAAATCGAATGGCCGTGCAGGTCAATCTCCCCGCTGTCGGCGGAAAAAATGCCGGCAATGGCACGAAGCATGGTAGACTTGCCGCTGCCGTTCTTTCCGGTAATCCCCAGGATCTGTCCCTCCGGCACTTCAAAGGAAACGTTTCGGACTGCCTGAAATACTTCCTGCTTTACCTTTCTCAGGCTGAACATACTCTGCTTGATGGAACTTGCCTTCAAACTTCTATAATTAATACATACATTCCTGACGCTGATCGCGCTCTTACGTTCTTCCATTACTTCCATTAAATCACCTTTACATAACTGTTTTCATTCTTGTAAATCTTACGAATTCCCAATATCGCAATAACAACGCTGATGACAAACCAAATGCCAATCCATTTCATATCCGGCGCCTCGCCATAGAGGATACATTTCCGCAGGCTGCTCAAAAGCAGAGCCATCGGATTGGCATGCATCAGCAGTCCCACAAACCGTTCAGGCACCCGGGTCTCAATGTTATAGAAGATACCCGTCATATAGAAAATCATACGCAGGACAATGGTAACCACATTGGTCAAATCCTGCACAAACACGCCGTAGTGAAGCAGGTGAGTCATCAAAGCAAAGGTCAGCACAAACAGCGTAATCATAATCGGTATTACATAAAGAATATTGAGCGTCAGCGGAATCCGGAAAAAAATCACCATGGCTACAATAATACCAAAGGAAATCAGCATCTTATATCCGTTAAAAAACATGCGGGATATGAGCAGGATAAACTTCGGAATATAAACCTTTGTAACAATGGACTTATTGTTCCGCATCAGCTTCACGCTCTGCGTCAGACAGCGGTTGAAAAAATCCCATGCTGTCAGGCCGATAAATACAAAAGCTGAGAAAAACGGCTCTCTTGTGTTAAAAATATAACCAAAGATAAATGTATAAATTAACATAAAACAGAAAGGTTCCAGCACCCACCATATCCAGTTCAGATAGGAATTGGCAACCTCTGATTTCAACTCCGATTTGGCGGAGTAAAGGGCATATCTGTAATGCTCCTTCAAATCTTTCCAAAATCGCTTCATAACTTCCTCCAGACCTTTTCCCCTTTTTTCATCTTTTGTCCGCAAAAACTTCTGGCATTATAGCACACAAAAACACAAGAAGCAAGCACCGGGTACAAAATCAGCGCCTTTTATACGCCTTTCTGCTGTTTCAGCCGTTTCCTTTTTATAAACATTGCGATGAGACTGCCCATAAATATACATACGCACACAACCTGCGTTGCGGCAATTCCCGTATTGCCGATCTGAAGCTGGTCTACCCGCAGTCCTTCAATGAAAAACCGTCCGATACCGTAGCCCATCAGATAAATGCACAACAGCTCACCGTCAAATTTCTTATGTTTTCTGTAAAGGAAAATCACCAGCAGTACAAGACAATTCCACAGCCCTTCATAAAGGAAAGTCGGGTGCACCTGAATATAAGCCACACTCTGTCCGCCCACGTCCAGATTCACGAGATGATCCATCAATCCCGCCTGTTCAATCTCCCCCAGTCTCCCGGTCTGCTCAAAATATCCGAGAGGTATCTGCATAGCCAGCAAGCCGTCGGTATACCCGCCAAACGCTTCCCTGTTGAAGAAATTACCCCAGCGTCCCATAATCTGTCCTATAAGCAGCGCCATAGTCATGGTATCGAGCATCAGCAGCGCCTTCTGTTTTCTCACTTTCGCAAAAATAAGCAGTACGATAATGGCTGCCGCCACACCGCCGACGATGCCGAGTCCGCCGTGCCTGGTATTGATAATATCCGCCAGATGATCTTTATAATAGTCCCAGGAAAAAATCACGTAATAAGCTCTCGCACCAATAATTGCCGGAATCATCATGCAGATCAGATAATCCAGATACAGCTCCGGATTCTGCCCGGTCCGCTTCGCCTCTCTCTGAGCCACCAGCAAACCCACCAGAAAACCGGAAGCGATGATGATGCCATAAAACATAATAGGAAAATCTCCGATGGAAATGTACCGTCCCACATGGGAAAATACAATACCCAGATTCGGAAATCTGATATCCATATATTCCATAATAACCTCCTGTAAATCTATATTGCAATACAGAGACGATCAATAACTATCTCCATGCTTTGACATTGGGGATATTATAGCCTGCCCCGACAAAATTTTCAATCATATTTCTTTTTTTCGCCCTCTTGCCAGCTTCTTTCTTTCTATGGTAGAATGGACAGTTGTAATGCGAACTGCACAATAATCATATAAAATACACAATAAATGGAGGAATTACTATGAAATTAGGAATTGTCGGACTTCCAAACGTGGGAAAGAGTACATTATTCAACTCTCTTACCAAAGCCGGCGCCGAATCAGCCAACTACCCTTTCTGTACCATTGACCCGAATGTGGGCATCGTTCCGGTTCCGGACGCCCGTCTGCAGGTGCTTTCAGATATGTATGATTCTGCCAAAATCGTTCCCGCAGTGATCGAGTTTGTGGACATTGCCGGTCTGGTCAAAGGAGCCTCCAAAGGGGAGGGGCTTGGCAATCAGTTCCTTGCCAACATCCGCGAAGTGGACGCTATCGTTCATGTGGTGCGATGCTTTGAAGACAGCAATGTCATCCATGTGGACGGCAGTGTCAATCCGCTTCGGGACATTGAGACCATCAATTTTGAATTAATCTTTGCCGACATCGAGGTTCTGGAGCGCCGGATTGCAAAATCTGCCCGCGCTGCCCACAACGATAAAAAAATTGCCGCTGAGGTTGAGCTGTTAAAGAAAATGAAAGCGCATCTTGAGGACGGTCATCTGGCAAAAACCTTCGTCACAGAGGATGAAGACGAACAAAAGCTAATCGCTGAGTGCAATCTGCTGACGGATAAACCTGTTATCTTCGCCGCCAATGTATCAGAAGATGACCTGGGTGATGACGGCGCTTCCAATGAATACGTACAGGAAGTAAAGAAGTACGCCGCCGACTGCGACTCTGAAGTATTTGTGGTCTGCGCACAGATCGAACAGGAGATTGCAGAGCTTGATGACGATGAAAAAGCTATGTTTCTCGAAGATCTGGGTCTTTCCGAATCCGGTCTCGAAAAGCTCATCAAGGCAAGCTACCGTATCCTGGGCCTGATCTCTTATCTGACTGCAGGACCAATCGAATCCAAAGCATGGACCATCACCGCCGGCACCAAGGCACCTCAGGCTGCCGGAAAGATTCATTCCGACTTCGAGCGCGGCTTCATCAAAGCCGACGTCATCAGTTACGATGACCTGGTTGCCTGCGGAAGCATGTCCGCCGCCAGAGACAAGGGACTTGTCCGCTCAGAAGGCAAAGAATATGTGATGCAGGACGGAGACGTGGTGCTGTTTAAATTTAATGTATAAAATTGGGAGTTGTCAAGATGATAAGAAATGATACACAGACGATGACATAAGACCACAGACAGGTTCGCCCGACTCGGCCCTCACTCGTTCTGAACGATAGGATATATCTATTCAGGAAATATGACAGTCCTCGTTCACAGCTCGCGGTCGAAAGCTGTCTGTGTCCAAAATGTCATCTGTGTTGTGTAAACTTTCCTGCTTCTTATCACCTCGACATAATCATGTGTATAAATGCCGGAGGTTCACAGAAAACACAACCGGAATCAGCCACAATGGTACAGATGCCGTCGAGATGGAACGGGAGTTTTGTCACAATCTTAGTGATGCAATAAGACAGAGATTTGCGGCATCATATCTCAATAGAAAAACACAGCGGGAAAGGTCGGCGACGACTGTGAGCGCAGGCGTCATGGGGATAGTATCGTTTATGTTCCCATAATCAGCCTGCCGAGGTGGAGGAGAAGAGTTTTCCGCCTGCGTTTTTCTATAGTGTATACGGCGTCGCAAATCTCGTTTGCTCCTGCATCCTCAGATTCTATCAAAACCCGCAGTTCCACCTCGACAAATCCCCATTTTAATCCGCCGACCGGATCACCAGCAGTTTCCCGGTCTTCATGCGGAGGATTCCGGTTTCGTCTGCCAGTTCATTGCTGATGCCAAGGCTCTGGGACGGACGAAGGGTCGCATCGTTCAGTGGATAAGAAAAACCTATCAGATCGATGCCCGTTACATCTCCACCCCAGGCAACCAGAGAGAAGAATTTCCTTTCCGGTATTTTCCTGTACATTTTCTCATTTTTTCCACAAAGCATCTCGATTTCGTTGTTTTTATCCACAATTTTTCCGGAGATACCCAATGTTGTCAACTTTTCAAGCATTCCGATATTGGCCAGAGCGTGGTCATACCGGGTTCCTGTGGCGCCCAGCAGAGTGACCTTCTCCGGTGACAAATCTATGGCGTATTCCACCGCCAGCTCCGTGTCCGTAAAATCTTTTCTTGCCGGAAATTCCCGCACAGGAACCCCTTGTTCTCTATAATATGCCAGCAGCCCCTCATCCCGCAGACTGTCAAAGTCTCCCAGAATGTCAGTGGGCGTCAGATGAAGCCGACGGCATGAGGCAAGACCGGAGTCCGCCGCTATAATGCGGTCAAATTTTTTGTCCCTCAGATAAGCGGCGGCAAAATCTGTGTCGATCCTGCCGCCGGTGAGAATTAATATGCAGTTGTTTTCTTTCATTTTTTCACCATTTCTTTGCATTTGCCAGTTCCTCATACAAATAACAATAATCATCATAACGCATCCGGCTGATAGCCCCTTCCTCGAGGGCCTGCTTTACGGCGCAGCCCGGCTCGTGGATGTGGGAACAGCCGTTAAAACGACATTGATTCTCATAATCGGCAAACTCCGGAAAATAAAAACGGAGCTCTTCCTTGTCGATATCCTCCAGATAGAGGGAACTGAAGCCCGGCGTATCCATGAGAAAAGTTTCCTCTCCCAAATAAATGAGCTCAGAATGACGGGTTGTGTGTCTTCCCCTCTTGATCTTCTCGCTGACAGCGCCGGTCTCCATCTGGGTCTTTGGACTGATCGTATTCAATGTGGAAGATTTACCGACGCCGGACGGGCCTGCCATCACCGTGGTCTTTCCCCGCAGCAGTTCTCTGATCTCCGGGATTCCCTCGCCCTCTCTGGCAGAGGAAAAGAGAACGCGGCAGCCGCTGTTTTCATAATCCTGCTGCAGTTGTTCCTTCTCCTCCTCCGACGCCAAATCCATTTTATTAAAGCAGATGATCACGGGAATCTGCTGTTTCTCCATCATGATGAGAAAACGATTCAAAAGCTGGAAATTTGGTTCCGGCTCATGAACGGCAAAAATGACGAGAGCCTGATCTACATTGGCGACCATAGGCCGGATAAGCTGGTTCTTCCGCTTGTGGATCACTGTGAGATTTCCTGTTTTCTCTTCCTCGGAAATCACATCAATATCTACGATATCTCCCACATTCGGTTTCATTTTCTTATTCCGGAAGATTCCTTTTGCCCTGCATTCATAAAGTCCGGCGCCTTCCACTTCCACATAATAAAAACCGCCGATTCCCTTCATGATTCTCCCCGTCATATTTTCCGTCCTTTCCTTTCTCTAATCGGCCACCCGTTCCCAGGTTACCGGATAACTGTTGTATTCCTGTCCGTTCACATAAAAGATTACCGTAGCGTCACGGCCGCTGTCGCTCTCAAAGCTCACATCCACCGGGAAGGAATCGGAATCGGCGTCCTCTTCCGAATAGATGGTCTGGGTTGAATTACCCTGTTCCAGCACCAGCTCAATATCTCCGGTCTCTCCCTCCTCAAAAGGTGAGTCATACACCTGAACAATTCCCGCGTAATGATAGCTCTCCTGTTCGCCAAGGCTGACCGTGATGGAAACCTCCGTTCCTTTATCTACCATGGTACCCGATTCGATGCTCTGTTCAAAGACGTCACCGACGCCGACAGAACCGCTGTAATCACTGGATACCGTGCCAAGGACAAGTCCCAGACGATTCAGTTCACGCTCTGCAGCTGCCTGACTGACGCCGTATAAGTCCGGCACCTCCACCTGGGAAACGCCGCGGCTGACTGTGATCGTCACAGTGAATCCCTCATCCACCATACTGCCTCCTTTTGGCGTCTGGCGGATCACATATCCTTCCTCCACGGTATCACTGTTGGCATAGACAACTTCCGCTTTCAGCCCCAGAGATTCCAGCTCGCTGATTGCCTCTTCTTCCTCGTAATTGACCAGAGGCGGCACTTCCACCTGAGTGTTCTCTTCTTCATCGGTTCCAAGCGTCAGGGTGATGGTGGAGCCTTCCAGAACGTCCCGGCCTTCATCGGTTCCCTGCGCCACAACAATGAGTGAATCGCTCTCTTCATCCACACCGTCCTCGTATTCGAATTTTGCGGTCAGATTTAATTCCTCCGCCTGGCTTTCCGCCCGGGTCCGCGTCATTCCGATAAAGCTTGGCAATGTGACGTATTTTTTTGCTTCCGTGGTTCCTTCTGTGGTAGTCTCATCGGCGGTATCTTCGGTATCTTCCATCGCCTCCGTGGTGCTTTCCGCCGTACTGCCGCCGGAAAAACGCAGAAGGTTCGTGGACGTTCCTATAAAATAAAAGACAAGACATGCCAGAAAAACGCCAAATACTATCGTGATGACCATGATCATTTTTTCCAGCTTCGGATGTACCGAAGCGTCATCTTCATAATCTTCGTCATCCTTCTCTGTGGATTGTCCGGTCACTTCTCCCGGATTTCCATCGCTTTCCGGCGCATGGTCTCCCATCAGTGTTTTCTTGATCTGTGCAATCTCTTCTTCTGAGCGTGCCTTCGTCGGACTGTCATCCACCTGCGGGCTCATATATACGTAATTGCCGTCCGGTGAGGTAAACACCTGCTGCAGATCCGCAATGAGCTCCGCCGCAGTCTGGTACCTTGCTTCCGGCTTCTTTTTCGTACATTTTAAAATGATATTTTCCAGGCTGACCGGTATATCCGGAAAATAGTTTCTCGGAGGAACAATCTCCCCCTCCAGATGCATCAGCGCAATGGCCACTGTATTCTCTCCATCAAAAGGAACCTTTCCTGTAGCCATCTCATACATGGTGATACCAAGAGAGTAAATATCGCTTCTTGCGTCGGAATAACCGCCTCTCGCCTGTTCCGGCGACAGATACCGCACAGAACCCATAGTGCTGGAGGCAATGGTATCGCCAGTGGCCGCTTTGGCAATGCCGAAGTCTGTCACTTTAATCTTGCCGCTGTCGGAAACGATGATATTCTGCGGCTTGATATCCCTGTGTACAATATTATGTTCGTGGGCAGCCTGAATGCCGCTGGCAATCTGTATGGCAAAATCCACGGTTTCCCGGACAGAAAGTCTCCCATACCGGCGGATATAACGCTTCAGCGTCATTCCTTCGGCCAGCTCCATGACAATGTAGTGAATCCCCTGATCATTGCCCTCGTCCAGGATGCTCACTACATTGGGATGATGCAGATCCGCCGTGGAGCGGGCTTCAGAGTTGAATCTCCGAACCAGAGTCTCATCCTCGCTGTATTCTTTCCGGAGTACTTTGACAGCGACATAGCGGTTTGTTTTGCGGCATCTTGCCTTATACACATCAGCCATCCCACCGGAGCCGATATGTTCAAGGATCTCATATCTTCCTCCTAAAATCATTCCTGTCTGAACCAAAAACGTCACCTCCCGTTTCCACACTGGGCGATAACGACCGCTATGTTGTCAAGTCCGCCGTAAAACAATGCTTCATCGACACATTCCCGGGCCAGCTCGTTCATCTCTCCCTGCTCTGCCATGATCTCTTCCAGCTTATCATCGTCCACCATGTTGGAAAGTCCGTCCGAACACAGCAGAATTTTCTGGCCGTCCGCAATATCCAGCATGAAGAAATCCGGCGAAGCCGTATCCGATACGCCTACTGCTTTGGTGATGATATTTTTCTGTGGATGATTCCTGCTCTCCGCCCGGTCAAGCTCTCCCGCGCGCACCAGTTCCTCCACCAGAGAATGATCCATAGTCACCTGCCGGAGCGTACCGTCATAATAGTACAGACGGCTGTCCCCCACATTCATGACGTAAACAACATGATCCACCACTGTGGCCGCCACAAATGTGGTTCCCATTCCGGCGTACTCTTCTTCCCGCCGGGACATCTCAAAGACTTCGGCGTTGACCTGCTGCAATATTTTCTCCATGGACAGAAACGGAAGCTCCTTCTCCGCCTTTTTTGCCAATTCCACAAATCTTGTCACGGAATAAGACGACGCCTTATCTCCGGCCTTATGTCCTCCCATTCCATCCGCAACGATATAAAGATTTGGAAAACAGCCCACCGGCTCATCGGAAAAGAAAAGATAATCCTGATTTACTTTTCTTTTCTTTCCTATATCCGTGATTCCAAAGGACTTCATCCATTCCCACTCCTTTCTTTATATCCTTTTCTGAGTTGTCCGCAGGCAGCAGAGATATCTCTTCCCATCTCTCTGCGGACTGTCACCTGAATATGATGTTTTTCTAATATATGCTGAAACGCCTGAATATGATTCTGCTCCGACTGTCTGTACTCTCTCTCCTTGACAGGGTTCACCGGAATCAGATTAACATGGCAGTTTAAGCCTTTCACAAGAGCCGAAAGCATCTCGGCGTGTTCCTTCTGGTCATTGACGTCTTTGACCAGACTGTATTCGAATGTAATCCGCCGGCCGGTCTTTTCCACATAATAAGCGGCAGCTTCCATGAGCTCCTTCATGGCGTACCGGTTTGCCACCGGCATCAGCTCCCGGCGCATGACGTCATTTGGCGCGTGAAGAGAAATGGCCAGAGTCACCTGTGGATATCTGTCGGCAAATTCATATATTTTCGGTACCAGACCGCAGGTGGACACCGTAATATTTCTGCGGCTGATATGCAGTCCCTGCTCATCTGTGAGCATCTCGATCATCCGGCACAATGCCTCAAAATTATCAAAAGGCTCCCCGGTTCCCATTACTACAATATGGGAAACCCGCTCTCCCGTCGCCCTCTGTATGGCGTAAATCTGGTCAAGCATCTCCGACGGATACAGATTTCTGGAAAGCCCCAGCAGCGTGGACGCGCAGAATCGGCAGCCCATCCGGCAGCCGGCCTGTGAAGAAATACACACTGAATTGCCGTGCTTATATTTCATCAGAACGCTTTCTATAATATTGCCGTCATAAAGCTCAAAAAGAAACTTGGAAGTTCCGTCAATTTTGGATACGTACCGTTCCACCTCCGTCACGCCGTACAGCGGATGCTCCCGGAGAATCTTCTCCCTGCACGCTGCTGGAACGTTCTTCATCTCGTCCCCGGAACGGATCAGTTTCTGGTGAAGCCAGCCGTAAATCTGTTTTGCCCGGAACTTCTTCTCCCCCGCCGCTTCCACGGCGGCAGTGAGTTCCTCCATATTCATTGAGCGGATATCTGTCCAACTCTCCATTCTCTTCCTCCAATTTATTTCCTCGTGAACTTTGCCACAAAAAATCCATCGCAGCCGTCGATGCCCGGCAGCAGCTGCAGGTATCCTTCTTTTCCAGTCCGTCCCCGGAGATCTTTTGGCAGACATTCCTCAACGGACACCGGCTGAAGGGGCGTATTTTCCTCAATCCACCGCACATTTTCCACGTTTTCCTGCCGGTTCAGCGTGCAGGTGGAAAATATGAGAGTTCCGCCCGGTTTCACATACCTCCATGCTGTGGCGAGAATCTTTCTCTGCAGTTTCACAAGCTCATCAAGCTGATCTGCAGTCAGATGATATTTGATATCATTTTTACGTCCCATGATTCCCAGCCCGCTGCATGGAAGATCCGCCAGCACCACATCCATGGTCTTCTCCAGAGATGCATCGTACTCTGTGGCGTCCCACTGCTCGATTATAATCTGGGAATATTTCAATCTGTCATTATTTTCCTGTAGTATTTCTGTCTTATATTCTGTCAGATCTCTTGCGATTACCTGTCCTTTGACTCCTGCGCGCGCAGCCGCGTGAAATGTCTTCCCTCCTGGCGCCGCACAGAGATCAAGCACTCTGTCTCCTTCTTTGATTCCGGAAACTTCCACCGGAAACATGGAGCTCTCATCCTGTACCACGAAAAGACCCTCCCGGAATGCCGGGATTTTATTCAGATAATTATACCCGGAAATCTGCAGTGCATACGGAAGATAACGACCATTATGCACGATCACTCCGCTTTCTGCCAGCGATTTTTTAAGCGCATCCGGCGTAATTCTGTCCTGACAGGCACGGATGGTGGTCGGCTTTGCCGTGAGAAAAGAGGACAGCATAGCTTCTGTCTTTTCTTCTCCATACTGATCTGCCAGCAAATGTACCAGCCACTGCGGCATGGAGTAACGGATCGACAAATATTCAGGCAGCTGGCTGTCTCTGTCCGGCAGCGGCAAATGCTCTTTTTCCCGAATCAGCGTCCGCAGCACTCCGTTGACAAAACCGGACAGACTGCGAAAGCCCCTTTTTTTCGCAAGATTCACCGCCTCGCTGCAGGCGGCGGCGTCTCTCACATTCATAAACAGAATCTGATACGCCGACAGACGCAGCAGATTCCGGATCAGCGGTTTGCATTTCTTCATTTTGGTTTTGGAGAAAGCGTCCAGAACATAATCAAGGTAAATTCTCTGTTCTGTTACTCCTTCGCAGAGCATAGTAAAAAACGCCCGCTCATTCTTCGGCGCAAACTGAAGCCGCATGAGCGCTTCGCCCATGACCAGATGAGACAGTCTTCCTGTCTTTTCCATATTCATGAGGACGTTCAGCGCTTCCTCCCGCATGTTAATTCTGTCCGCCATAAACCATTCCCTTTTTCACCGGATACCCCAGAAGGAATGCCTGCACCGGCATCCGCTTCTTGCCCTGGAGCTGTACCTCGTTGACCTTCAGCTGTCCGTCGCCGGTCTGTACATAGAAACAATCCTTTTTCACATCGGTGACAGTACCCGGTACGGCCGTCTGCCCATTTGCCGGGTCAGCTTCCACATCGGCATCCCAGATCTTTAATGTCTTGCCATTCATATGAGTATAGGCGCTCGGCCAGGAGTTCAGCCCGCGTATGAGCCTCTCAATGGCCGCCGCGCTTTTTGTCCAGTCAATCTCTCCCAGCTCTTTGGTGAGCATACCTGCATAGCTGCTCTCGGCATCGTTCTGCGGAATCCGCACCGCCGTGCCGGCTTCCAGCTTCGCCAGGGTCTCAAGAATAAGCTTTCCGCCTGCGGCAGACAGTTTGTCATGGAGGGTCTCGCCCGTCTCCTTCGGCTCGACTGGAATGACAATCTTGTCAATCATATCTCCTGTATCCAGTCCCTTTGCCATATACATGGTTGTAATACCTGTTTCTTTCTCTCCGTTGATGACCGCCCACTGTATCGGAGCGGCTCCCCGGTATTTCGGAAGCAGAGAGGCATGCACATTGATACAGCCATACTTCGGAATATTCAGGATGCTTTCCGGCAGAATCTGTCCGAACGCCACCACGACGATCACGTCAGGCTCCAGTTCTTTAAGCGTCTCCACAAACGCTTCCTCACGCACTTTTACAGGCTGATACACAGAAATATTGTGTTTCAGCGCTGTTTCCTTCACCGGAGGGCAGGCCATAGCCTTTCCACGTCCTTTTCGCTTGTCCGGCTGTGTCACCACGCCGATCACGTCATAATGAGCGATCAACGCTTCCAGAGTCGGGACGGAAAACTCCGGCGTTCCCATAAATATTACTCTCATTCTTCTTCCCACTCTTCCTCTTCTTCCAAATCTCTGTAAGGTTCGCTGGCTCGCTCGCCGTAAAGAATACCGTCCAGATGGTCCATCTCATGAAGGATGGCTCTCGCCCGGAGCCCTTCTCCTTCATAAATCACCGGATTCATATCCATGTCAAGAGAAGATACCTTCACGTAATTCGGTCTTGTGACCTCCGCCACCTTGCCCGGCACGCTCAGGCATCCCTCGTCATCAGTCTGCTCTCCGGAGGTCTCAAGAATCTCCGGATTGATCAGCACGATCGGCTCCTCATCTCTTACATCCACCACGCAGACACGGCGCAGGATTCCCACCTGCGGAGCCGCCAGACCAACGCCGTTGGCCTCATACATGGTGTCGAACATGTCCTCGATCAATGTCTCGATGGACGGAGTTATATTTTTCACTGGTTTACATTTTTTCTTTAAAATCTCATCGCCAATATAGCGAATTTTGCGAATAGCCATTTTGTTCTCCTTCATCTATATTTTATCATCTATATGTATTATCAAGCTTCATCATACCATACCCGGACACTTCCGTAAAGGCTCAGTAAATTCCCACGGGATCAAAGTCAAACTGAATCTGCACGCCGGCAAAAAGCGGGTGTTTCTCCAGTACCGGCTCCAGGCGGCTTTTGAGCTCCTCCAGCCGGTCCGCGTCCCTGTGCTTGATGTAGATCACCTGACGGTACAGGTCCCGCAGCTTCGCAATGGCCGCGTGGCCGGGATTCAGAAGCTGCACCGGCTCCGCCTCGCCTTCCTGGCTTTTTTCGATCATTTTCTGAATCCGCACCGCCGCCAGGTGGGCGGAAGATTCATCGCCGCACTGCACCAGAATCACCAGCAGATGGGCGCAGGGCGGATACGCCATAAGATTCCGATAGACGATCTCCTGCCCGTAGAACTCCTCATAGGAGTGATGGACGGAAGCGGTGATGGCATAATGATCCGGCGAGTAGGTCTGGATGACGACCTCCCCCGGCTTGTCGCCCCGTCCGGCACGGCCTGCCGCCTGACACAGCAGCTGAAAGGTCCGCTCTCCGCTCCGGAAGTCCTGTCCGAACAGGGAAAGATCCGCCGCCAGAATTCCCACCAGCGTCACGTTGGCGTAGTCGTGTCCTTTGACGATCATCTGGGTTCCCAGCAGCACGTCGGCATCTCCCCGGGCAAAGGTCTGCAAAATCTCCTGATGGGCGTTTTTGCGCCGGGTGGTGTCCATGTCCATCCGCAGCACCCGGATACCCGGAAACTCCTGATAAAGAGCCGCTTCCACCTTCTCTGTTCCAAGACCGAAGGCCGCCACATGGGGCTGCCCGCACACGGGACACTGCCTGGAAAATGCGGTCTCATACCCGCAGTAATGACAGCTCAGCCTTCCGCTTCTGTGATAGGTCATGGATACGTCGCAGTGAGGACATTTCATCACCGTGCCGCAGCTTCGGCAGGACACAAAGCCCGCAAAGCCCCGGCGGTTCAAAAACAGCATCATCTGCTCTCCTTTTGCCAGCCGCTCCCGCATTTTCTCTTTCAGGGATTCACTGAATACCGATCGGTTGCCCTGCCGGAACTCTTCTCGTAAGTCCACCGTCTCCACGGCGGGCAGCGCCGCATTTCCGGCCCGGTTTTTAAGCGTCAGCAAAACGTACTCTCCCTGCTGCGCCCGGTAAAAGCTCTCCACAGAAGGGGTGGCCGATCCCAGCACCACACTGGCGCCAGCCAGCTGCGCCCGGTAAACGGCGGTCTCTCTGGCATGATACTTGGGCGTGCTGTCGCTCTTGTATGCGCCGTCATGCTCCTCGTCTATGATGATCAGTCCCAGCCGCTTCGCAGGGGCAAAAAGAGCGGAGCGGGCGCCGATGATCACATCCGCCTCCCCCGCTGCGATTCTCTCGCAGGCGTCGGACCGCTCCCCCGCCGACATGCGGGAATGAAGCACCGCGATCCGTCCGCCAAAACGCTCATAGAACCGCCGCACCGTCTGATAAGTCAGGGAAATCTCCGGTATGAGAACGATAGCCTGCTTTCCCTGCGCAAGCACCGTCCCGATCATATGGAGGTATACTTCCGTCTTGCCGCTTCCGGTGACTCCGAACAGCAGATAGGTGGGATAAACGCCCTCCTGAAAATCCCGGCGGAATCTTTCCGCCGCCGCCTGCTGCTCCTCATTTAACTGCACAAAGGTCTCTTTTTTCTCAAACTGCGGAAACGGGTCCCGGTACATCACCTTCGTCTCCATGCGGATGACGCCGTCTTCGGCGAGCTTCCTCAGTTCCTTTAACGGAAAACGGCATTCTTTTACCGCCTCATCTTTGGACATTTGTCCCGTCACAAGGAGTCTGCCCAGAAAACGCGCCCGCGCCGTGCGGTGTTTTCTCTCCCACTCTGCCAGCAGCGTCTCCGCCTCTTCTTTTGTGATTGCCAGATAAATGTTTGTTTCCTGACGGTGCCGGACGCGGCTCTTGACCGGCATCACGGTCTTTAACGCCTGAATCATGGAAGACCCATACCGCCTCTTTAAGAATGCGGCCACCTGGATCAGCTGGGATTCCACCGTGAGGCTTCCCTCCGCCACCCGGGTGATCTCCTTGATCTTATTTACGTCATAGTCCGGCTCTTTCTTAAGGGCGATGACATAGCCCTCTTTCTCCCGGTTTCCCGCGCCAAACGGCACACAGACCCGGACTCCCGGCGTCACCGCGTCGCGCAGGGAAAGAGGCACCCTGTATTGAAATACTTTATCGAGTGCCTCATGAGAAATATCTATGATAATATCCGCAAAGATTTCTTCTCCCATTTCATTTCCTTTAATATTTTCCATCAAGAACATCCTGAACGATCTCTTCTTCGCTCATGTGATACTTCTGGCCCTTGATCTCCTGATACGTCTCGTGACCCTTTCCGGCGAGAATCACAATATCTCCCGGCTGCGCATGGTGCATCACATAAGAGATGGCCTCCCGGCGGTCAATGATAGAAATGTACTCTCCGTCGGTCTTTTTGATGCCGGTGAGGATGTCGTCTATGATTGCCTGAGGCTCCTCGAACCTCGGATTATCTGAGGTGATAATCGTCAGATCCGCCAGCCGTCCGGATACCTCGCCCATCTCAAAGCGGCGCAGCTTTGAGCGGTTGCCGCCGCAGCCAAAGAGGCTGATGAGCCTTGCCGGATGGTACTCCCGGAGAGTCTTTAAGATACTTTCCAGAGCCACTGCATTATGCGCGTAATCCACAATGAGCGTGTAGTCATAGCCGGTCGGGATGATCTGTACCCGTCCCTTCACGGTAAATGTTTTTAAAACTTCATTAATCATGGAAAGATCCGCATCCATTTCCAGAGCCACGCAGATGGCACCCAGGGCATTGTGTACGTTGAAGGTTCCCGGCACGCCGCAGGAAACTCTTCCATTTAAAAGGCCGCTCACATCAAAGTCAACGCCGAGGAAATCGGTGTCTCTGGTGAGGCTGATATTCTGCGCCCGCAGATTGGCGTCCTCCGCCAGACCAAAGGTCTGTACCGGACACACCGCCTTAGCGGTAATCTCCTCAAAGTGTTCATCATCCAGATTGGCAAATCCTTTTTTGCACTGGGTGAAGAGCATCGCCTTGCAGGAAAGGTATTCCGCAAAATCTTTGTGCTCATTTGGCCCGATATGATCCGGAGACAGATTGGTAAATAACCCGTAGTCAAACTCGATACCGGCTGTACGGTCCAGCTTAAATCCCTGGGAGGAGGCCTCCATGACCACCGCGTCGCAGCCGGCGTCCACCATCTCCCGGAAATACCGGTGGATATCGTAGGATTCCGGCGTCGTATTATTGACAGCGATATGTTTATCACCGATGACCACCTCGATGGTTCCGATGACGCCGGTCTTGTGTCCGGCCTTCTCCAGAAGCGCCTGAATCATATAGGTGGTGGTGGTCTTTCCCTTGGTGCCTGTCACGGCGATGGTGGTCAGTTCCTTCGCCGGATGTCCGAACCATGCGGCGGATACAAGCGCCATGGCGTAGCGGGTGCTCTCCACCTGGATCACGGTCACAGTCTCCGGAACATCTACCGGGTCCTCCACCAGAAGCACGGCCGCTCCCTTCTTCGCCGCTTCTTCTGCAAATGTATGACCGTCAAAGGATGCGCCTTTGATACAGATAAACATGCAGCCTTCCGCCAGCTTTCTCGAATCGTTGACTACCGCGGAAACCTCCGCATTGACATCACCCTGCAGGCATTTATAGGAAAGTCCTTCTAATAACTGAATACATTTCATGGTGTTCATCCTTTCTGAGACGCCGGCAATGGCTTCCGGCGCTTTTATCCATTTTATCCATATTTTAACCTTTTGTGTCTGTACCGTCAATAAAAACAGCGCCGCCCCGAAGAGGATTCCCAGGGAGTCCACGCCCACGTCAAAAAGGCGGCAGCTCCTGCCCGGCACAAAATACTGATGAATCTCGTCGGTCACCGCATACAGAATACAAAAGGGAATCGTCTTAAAAAGCAGTGTGGCAAAACCCGCGCCAAACTTTCGATGCGGAGCTTCACTGCTGTCCGCGCTCTGACACGGCATGCCCTGGCGGCCGAAGGCCAGCCGCAGCATCAGCCCGTGGATGCAGGTCACAAAAGAAAAGACGGCGTATTCTGTAAAATGCGCCAGTTTGCGCACCGGCGCCTCCAGCCACTGGCTCCACTGCTCTATCTCTGCCCGGCTCAGATCCAGACCAAACAGTTTCTGCACCGCCCGGACAATCTGCCCGCAGATTCCTCCGCTTAATCCCGAAGACCGGGTGGCGTCCTGCGCGGAAAACGAAAATATGAGAATCATCATCAAAAGGACAAGAAATCCTGTAAGCAAAAGGCAGACACCCAATCTCCGGTGTCTGCCCCATAAATTATTCTTCTGTCTCACTGCTGAAACCTGCCTCATCCGGCTCTCCCTCAAAGTCAATGGCATCGGCTTCCTCTGTGTCTGCCTGACGGGCAGCCTCTGTCTGTCCGGCAGCCTCCAGCGCATCAATGTCATCCAATACATTATCATCATCAAATGAATCGTCAAAATCCACTTCTTCGTCATCCTGAAGAATCTTGATCTTACCGTTGTAAAGCTCTTTCACCGCGATGGATAACGGTTTGTCTCCCTCCACGCCGTCAACCAGCGGCTTTGCTCCGCCGATGATCTCCCTCGCGCGCTTGGATGTGGCGATAACGATGGAGTAACGGCTGTTGATACCCGGTTCCTCCCCGCGGAATTCTTCACTGTTGATCTTCTCCATAAGTTCTGTATAAGATGGATGTAACATATAATAATCTCCTTTCTGCAATTATCCCTGATACTCTTTCAGTCCTTCTTTAAGGCTTGCGATAAAGTTCTTTCTGCGGCTCACGCGGCAGGCTTCGCTCTCTATGATGGAATGAATCTGCGCCATACATTCTTCCAGCTTACCTTCTTCGTTATTGACAATGTAGTCGTAAACCGGAATGCTTTCGGCCTCCTCGACAGCCCGGCGCATCCGCTTTTCAATGACTTCCGGCGCCTCGGTGCCGCGTCCCACCAGTCTGTTTTTCAGGATCTCGATGGAAGGCGCCGTGATAAACAGCAGAATCGCATCCGGATACTGCTCCTTGATCTTCATAGCTCCCTGCACTTCAATCTCCAGGATGACCACCTGACCTTCGTCCAGACTGTCCTCCACAAACTTTCTCGGCGTTCCGTAATAATGTCCCACATACTGGGCATACTCGATATATCCATTGTAATCCACAAGACTCAGGAATTCATTTTCTGTCTTGAAAAAATAATCCTTCCCGTCCTGCTCTCCCTCTCTCGGCTGCCTTGTAGTGGCCGAGATGGATAAACGATATCCGTATTTTTCCACCAGCGCTCGGGAAACAGTTCCCTTGCCCGCTCCGGAAAAGCCGGAAATCACAACCAGCGTTCCTCTGTTATCCATCATTTTCTTCCTCTTTCTCTTCGTTTTTAAAACCGCTCCTGCACCGGATGGCTATGGTCTCTGTGGTGAGCGCCGACAGCACCAGATGTCCGCTCTCCATGATAAGCGCCGTCCGTGTCCTCCTCCCGCAGGTGGCGTCCACCGCCAGACCCTCGTCCCGGGCGTTCTGGATCATCCGCTTGATGGGAGCCGCATCCGTGCTCACCATGGAAATAATCTTATCTCCGTTTACCATATTTCCAAATCCGATGTTAATCAACTGCGCCATATTTTCTCCGTTTATTCTATGTTCTGCACCTGTTCTCTGATCTTCTCAATCTCTGTCTTCAGATCGATGGCCATGTTGGAAACTGTGATGTCGTTGGCCTTTGACAAAATGGTGTTGGCCTCCCGGTTCATCTCCTGGGCGATAAAGTCGAGCTTTCTTCCCACATTGCCGCCGCGGAGCAGCTCTTCCTCCATATTCTGTATATGACTTCTCAGACGGACCGTCTCTTCATCCACACAGATCTTATCCGCATAAATGACCACTTCAGTGGCGATACGGCTCTCGTCCACATTAGTATCGGCCAGCAGCTCTCTGACCTTGTCTTCCAGCTTCTTACGATAGTCGCCCACCATCTGCGGATACCGTTCCTCGATTCCGCCGATGTTGCCGGTCATCCCGGCAAGCTTCTGAAGAATATCTTCTTTTAACTGCTCTCCTTCCCGCTGCCTGCTCTCCATAAACTGCTGCAGGGCCTGTTCCACAGCCAGAAGAAGCGTCTCCTCCACCTCCTCAGGATTCAGCTGCGCCTCCGAGAGCATCAGAACCTCCGGCATCCTTGCAATCCGGTACGCACTGGTGTCTTTCTCAACGCCCAGTGACTCAGAAAGCTCCGAAAGGGCACGGTAATACTCCATGCCAAGTTCTTTATTCAACTGCACACATGCCGCATGTTCCGACAAATCTTCATAGCCGATATAAACGTCCAGCTTTCCCCGGTTCACTGCCTTCTTTATGGTGCCGCGCACCGCGTTTTCCAGGCTGTTTAACTTCTTCGGCATCTTAATATTCAGGTCGCAGTATCTGTGGTTGACCGCTTTTATCTCCACAGTAATTTTGCATTGTTCGGTCACAATCTCACTGCGGCCAAATCCGGTCATGCTTTTTATCAATCTCTCCACCTCATCTCCAAATGTCTTACTGCAATTTCAAAGGTATTATATATGAAAAAAAACTGTTCGTCAATTCACGATTGGCGCTCTGTTAAATCCTTTTGCAAAGGTACCAGATAGTGGATGGCGGCTCCGCTCCCATGGGGTATAAAAAAGTCTTTCCGGAGTTCCTCATATTTAAAATGCTTCGGTCCGCCTGACTCCATCCGGTCCCAGTACTTTTTCAGTTCGGTAAAACGCAGGTAATAACATTCCTGCCGGTGAGAAAAATAGATAAGGAGAAAACTTACGCCCCCCTGTGTCTCATATCCCTCCATAAATTCCATCTGATGCCGGTGAACATTCTGCATGGGAAAGGTGTCCGTATGACATTCCTTGGCGTCAAAGCAGACCGGCACCCCCTGCACCACGCCGATATAATCCACCGTACTCTTTTTTTCAAAATACGCAAGGGTGATATGCCGGCTGTTTTTATCAAAGCGGACCGGCGTGATGGGCGTCGGCACCTTCTGGATAAGCGCCAGCTTTTTGTCTCTGTATTTCTGGTTGGTATAATTGATCATTTCCTCCAGAACCGATCCTCTCAGTCCTCTGGATGTCCATGTTGCCATTCTTATTCCTGCCTCTGATTTTTTATTTCTTGCTCCCGCTGATTCATTGGGTTTCATCCGGCTTTCTATCTCCATCGCTGATTCATCGGTTTTATCCTGCGTTCTATCGCCGCCGTTCGTTCAACGACAGTCCGTAAAACTCCATGGCCTGCAAAAACGGTGCCGGCGGCGGATCGATCACATGGAGCATACGGGAAGCTGCATGAGCGTCGCTGCCCGTCATCTTCAGCTCGTAACTGTGAAGCAGCTGATAGTTGATGCCGGTTTTCCGTTTCAGACAGTCATTTTCCGCACGGCTGCCGTATTTGTAATCACCGAGCACCGGATGTCCTTCCGACGCCAGATGGGCGCGGATCTGGTGGCTCTTTCCTGTGATGAGCCTGACCTTTAAAAGCGTTGCTTCCGGCGAAGTGTCAAGAACCTGATACCAGGTCTCCACCGGCGAAGCTCCCTCGGCGGAACGCCAGGAAAGCGTAACGGTATTCTTCTTTTCGTCTTTTATGAGCCAGCCTTTGATTTTCCGGTCTTCCCGCATGGTTCCCTGCACGATGCACAGATAATATTTCTCAAGTTCCCTCTTCCTGAGCATCCGGCTTATGATCTGAAGACCCGCCGTTGTGATGCCGCAGAGAACAATTCCGCTGGTATTCCGGTCCAGCCTGTTTGCCACAGATGGACGAAAAGCAGTCGTTCCTTCTTTAATAATGTCATTCTTCCAGCAGTAATCCAGAAGATAATCATTGAGGGAATCGTCCTCCGGCCTGGCTTTCTGCGTGAGCATCCCCGCCGGCTTATGAAAAATCAGGATATCTTCTGTGGCATACAGCAAATGAACCTGCTGCCGCAGGGACTCTTCTCTTTTTCCTGTGGACGGCTTCTTTTTCCCGACAGGCCGCTCATCTTTCGAAACAGACGATACATTTCTTCCGGTCCGACCGGTAAACTTCGCAAGAGTCTCTTCCGAAAAATAAATCTGGATGGAATCACCCTCCCTGATTTTCTCGTTTCCCTCCGCCTTGTTTCCATTCAGCTTAATATTCTTTTTACGGAGCATTTTATGGAGAAAACCGGAAGCTGCTTCCGGCATATATTTTTTCAGATAACGGTCAAATCGCTGCCCGGCCTCCGCTTTAGTCACAATAATTTCTTTCATTTCTGTCTTCCCATAAAATGAAGGAATACTTTATGCGGCAGAACTTTGGACGCCGTATGGAACAGTTTCATCGGTTTTCCATAAACCGAGATTTCTTTTCCTGCAATATTATCCCTCCACGCCTTTCTCACAACTTTTTTCGGGTCTGACATCACCATCTTCTTATAAGCCGGCAGATGTTTTTGTTCCGCCGCCCGTTTGAAAAATTCGGTTTTCACCGCGCCCGGGCAGACAACAGTGATACCAAGATTGCTTTCCCGGCATTCTGCCCGCAGACTCCGGACAAAACTCAGCACAAAAGCTTTGGTCGCCGAATATACCGCAAAACCCGGCTGTGGCAGAAATGCCGCCGAGGACGCCATATAGATCATCCGGCCGCCTTTTTCCATATACGGCAGAAACATGGTCGTAAGCTCCACCACACTGCGGCAGTTGACATCCACCATCTCCATCTGCTCCTCGGCAGGAATCTCATCAATTCTCCCCATGATTCCAAAACCGGCACAGTGAATCATGAGAGAGATTTCCGGCTGTGTCTCTTCCAGTTCTTTCCTGAGCCTCTCCATATCCTCCTCTTTCTGCAGATCAAGCGCCAGCACCCGGAATGTCTGCTCCGCATAATGTTTCTGCCATGCCTCCAGCCGTTCTTTTCTTCTGGCTATCACCCAGATTTCATCCAGATTCAGCTGTTCACTCATGGTCAGTTTTACAAATTCCTTCCCCATACCGGAAGAAGCCCCGGTTATTATCCCAATCTTCATGATCGCCCTCCCTGTCCGTGTTTCTTCTTTTTGTGCACGTTACGGATTGTTTTCTTCTTCTTTGCCGGTTTACCGGCAGCAGCTGCGTGACGGTCTTTCCCCTTAACCGTTTTGTTACCCGGGACAGACTGCCGCTCCCTGACTGAAAATGTTCTGCCGGTACCGGCAGTTTGTCTGCCGCCGTGTCCCTGCCGGGGCGGAATCAGACATTTTTCACCGTAGCCGATCAGGTCTTCCCGCCCTGCCGCCAGCAATGCTTCCTTTACAATAGCATAATTTTCGGGATTTTGGTACTGTATGAGCGCACGCTGCATCTTTTTCTCTCTGGCTGTTCTCGGAACATACACAGGCTGCATGGTGCGCGGGTCAAGTCCCGTATAATACATGCAGGTGGAAATGGTTCCCGGCGTCGGGTAATAGTCCTGCACCTGCTCCGGCATATAACCCAGATCTCTGACATACTCCGCCAGCTCCACCGCCTCTTTCAGACCGGAGCCCGGATGGGAAGACATCAGATACGGAACAAGATACTGCTTCTTTCCCAGTCTACGGTTCATCTCGTGGTAGCTTCGGACAAAACGCTCGTACACATCGTTGGACGGTTTGCCCATCATAGAAAGCACCGAATCGCTGATATGTTCCGGCGCCACCTTGAGCTGTCCGCTTACATGGTATTCGCACAGCTCCCGCAGAAAGTCTTTGTCGCCTTCTGCCAGCACATAATCAAAGCGGATACCGGAGCGGATAAATACCTTCTTCACTCCCGGCAGCCGGCGCAGCTTTTTTAATAAGGAAATGTAATCCCTGTGGCTGCTGTCCAGATTCGGGCATGGTTTTGGAAACAGGCACTGCCGGTGACTGCACACGCCTTTTTCTATCTGTTTTCTGCAGGCAGGGTGACGGAAATCCGCCGTCGGTCCGCCCACATCGTGAATATATCCTTTAAAGTCCGGGTCTTTAGTCATCTGCTCCGCTTCCTTGAGAATGGACGCATGGCTCCGCACCTGCACGCGTCTGCCCTGATGAAAAGTAAGCGCGCAGAAGCTGCAGCCGCCAAAGCAGCCCCGGTTGCTGACCAGGGAAAACTTCACTTCCTGAATGGCAGGAACGCCTCCCTCGGCGTCGCAGGAAGGATGCCATGTCCGCTGATACGGCAGATCATAGACGGCGTCCATCTCCTCTGTTGTAAGAGGCAGCGCCGGCGGATTCTGCACCACGTACTCTGTTTCTTTATAAGGCTCCACCAGCCGCTTTGCCGTTATGGCGTCAGTGTTCTGGTACTGCCGGTAGTAGCTTCTGGCATATTCTTCCTTTGACTGAAGTATGGACGGATAAGACGGAAGTAATTCATAATCTCCGGAAAGCTCCGACAGGCTGCGGCAGCGAAATACCGTGCCGCGCACATAAGTGATCTCGTTCACCGGGATTCCTGCCTGCAGCGCTTCGGCGATCTCCAGAACAGAATGCTCTCCCATGCCGTACATCAGAAGATCCGCACCGGCGTCCAGCAGCACCGAACGCTTTACCGTGTCGCTCCAGTAATCGTAGTGGGCCAGCCGCCGCAGGGACGCTTCAATACCGCCCAGCAGAATCGGCGTCTTCTTATAGGTCTTCCGTATAAGATTGCTGTAAACGGTCACCGCCCGGTCCGGTCTTCTGGAAAAACCGCCGCCCGGCGTGTAGGCATCCTGATGTCTCCTCTTCTTAGCAGAGGTATAATGATTGACCATGGAATCCATATTGCCCGCCGACACAAGAAACGCCAGTCTCGGCTCCCCGCAGACAGTGATGCTCTCGTCCTTTTTCCAGTCCGGCTGCGCGATGACCGCCACTTTATAACCTGCATGTTCCAGCAGTCTCGTGATGATTGCCATCCCGAAAGACGGGTGATCCACATAAGCGTCGCCGGAAATGTACACAAAATCCACCTGTTCCCAGCCACGCTCTCTCATCTCTTTTTTATTTGTAGGCAAAAAGTTGTTTCGTCTGTCCATGTTATTCTCCCTTTAGCACCGCGATCTCTTCTTCCGTCAGCGGACGGTATTCTCCCGGCGAGAGCCGGTCGTCCAGCCGCAGACTTCCCATGGAGATGCGTTTCAGATAAAGCACCTCTCTTCCCACAGCCTTCGCCATGCGTTTTATCTGATGAAAACGGCCTTCCTGGATGGTGATGAAGACGCCGTAAGGATTCGCCGGGCAAGCCGTCTTTACCGATTCTGGCTGCACGGAACGAACCGTTCCTTCTGCCGATGGTGCATGCGCCGGCGCATCTGCTCTGCCCGCTGGCACCAGCTTTGCCGGGAGCGTCTGCTTTTCATCTCCGATATCAAGACCTTCTGCGAAGGCTTCCTGCTCTTTCTCACCCACCGGGCCGTCCAGGACCGCATAGTAACATTTATCCACGTGCTTTTTCGGGGAGAGCAGTTCGTGAGCCAGCGCGCCGTCGTTGGTCAGGAGCAGCAGCCCTTCCGTGTCCTTGTCAAGTCTCCCCACGGGAAACAATCCCCGCGCCGGTTCTTTTATGAGATCAAGCACGGTTTGCTCCTGTTTGTCTTCCGTGGCAGAAACAACGCCTTGAGGCTTGTGGAGCATGAGATAGGTGTATTTTTCATACTGGCAGAGCCTGCCGTCCACTGTCACTGCCGCTTTACAGGCATCGATCTTCGTCTCCGGTTTTTTTATGACCGCACCGTCCACACAGACTCTTCCTTTTTTCAGATATTGTTTTGCCTCGCTGCGGGTCAGCCCCGCCGTCTGTGCCAGATATTTGTCCAGCCGCATGCGTTCCATGGTTTTCTCCTTCATTCTATGATTTTTTCATTTTGCCAAAAAATCTGTCAGTCAGAATCGTTATTGTTTCCGCCACCCCGGCGCGATCTTATTTTTGATGCTGCCGCGGCTGCTCTTTCCCCATCCCAGAGACAGATGATCCACACATATGAGCGTCCACCCGTCCGCGCTTTCCGCCTCAACGGTCTCTCCCCGCAGATATTTTTCCACCCTGGGATCATCCGGGAGAAGCTTCACTGTATTCTCGTACTCTCCCGGATACAGAGCCATGGCGAGCGCCTGACTTGGTTCAAAACGTTTCTTTTTACAATCTCCAAGATACAGTCCCGAACGAACCACCCGGAATCCGTTCATATCCGGACAGCCTTCCGGAAGAAGAAACACCCTTTCGTCAATAAACCGCAGCCGTTCCTCCGGAACGGAAAGAGAACACCGGGACAAAAACTGCCGCAGCTCCTCCCGGTTTTCTGCTGCGGATTGTGCCGAATCAGCGCGGACTGCCCCGCCTTTTCCCTTCCGGGATTTCTTATTGTTTTTCTTCTTTGGGAAAGATATTTCCGGAGGCAAAGCTGCCTGAAAGGCCGCCGCGCCGCTCTTATTTTCTTCCGCTGCGTCCGCACGGCATCCTTCTTTTCTTAACAGGGCTGCAAACTGCCCTTCTCCGTCCACCCGATGGTTCCAGAACCGCCGGCAGTGAAGAAGGCTTTCCTCTTTGCTTCTGCTCCATTCCGGGTGTCCCTGATCCACGCCGGGATACAGAGGGAGCGGTTCCATCCGGAACATTCTCTGTTCATTTTGCCGGGCTGCGGTTCTTTTCCGTGAGTCTTCCTGCTGCCCCGGCTCTCCCCGGTCTCCTTCCTGTGCCAGCAGTGTCTCCACCACCTGTTCGTTCTCTTCCGGAGAGTAGGTGCAGGTAGAATAGAGGAGGTAGCCGCCGGGACGGACCATCTGTGCCGCCTGTCGTACGATTTCTTTCTGGAGAGCGCTATATCTCTCCACCTCTTCCTGAGACCACTCTCTGGCCATGGATGGTTCTTTGCGAAACATTCCCTCGCCGGAGCAGGGTGCATCCACCAGTACACAATCAAAATATCCGGCAAACCTGCCGGCGAGCCGCTCCGGGCTCTCGCATGTTATCACAGCGTTGCGCACGCCGGCAAGCTCCATGTTTTTAAGAAGCGCCTTGCATCTGGAAATGCTGATATCATTCGCCACAAGAATACCCTGTCCCTGCATTTTGGCTGCCAGTGCCGTAGTCTTGCCACCGGGAGCAGCGCACAGATCGAGAACCTTGTCTCCCGGTTTTACCGGCAAAAAAGAAGCAGGAGCCATGGCACATGGTTCCTGTATATAATAGGCTCCCCCGAAATAGTATGGATGCGCAGAGAGACGTTCTTCTCCCTCATAATAATATCCATATCCGCACCACGGAACCGGCTTCGCAGCAAACCGGCGGAGAAGCTCCGCCGGTTGTATTTTTAACTGATTCGCTCTGAATGTCTGACCATACCCTTTTGCAAAGCTGCCTGAATAATTGTCGTAATCTTCTCCGAGAAGTCTTCGCATTTTCTGTTCAAACTCTTTCGGCAAATACATATTTTATCCTCCGTTATGTCAGGCTCTGCGTCTGGTATCCTTCGGATATAATATCAAGCTGACTGGCAAAGTGCTGCAGCTGCATCATATCGTCTGTCACATAAACCTTGTAAAACTCATCCTGAATCTTGGTGACCTCCCTCTTGTTAGCCACCTTATACAGATTCTGAATGTTATTGAGAATATCCTTCACCAGATTCTCCTTCTTCTGATGAGAATTCTGTGCGTCCATAATCTCATCCCGGACATCCGACATGGCCTGATCGATATCAATGATAGCCCGGGAAGCATCAATCAGCTTCTGTTGTACGTAATCCGGAATATGTTCTTTATATTTGTACTGCAGAGAATGCTCAATGGTCGCCCAGAAATTCATCGCCATCGTCCGTATCTGTATCTCCGCACTCAATGTCTTGGGTCCCTTGATGGTATTAACTGTGTAGTCCACAATGATGTGATAGCTGCGATACCCGCTGGCCTTCATGTGATTGATATAGTCCTTCTCACATTTCACCACCATATCTGTACGTTCCTTGATCATCTGTACGACCCTGTCAATGTCTTCCACAAACTGACAATTCAGCCGGATCCCGGCTATGTCTTCTATCTTCTCTTCAATATCATTCATGGATATTTCTTTCCGTTTCATCTTATCCAGAATGCTGACAATGCTCTTTAATCGTCCCTCTACCGATTCAATTGGAGAATACAATCCCCGGGTTCTGTGTTCTGTAATAACATGATTGAACTTCACCACCATCTCATCCACGGCAAGCTGGTAAGGGTCAAGCAATTCCCGCCATAGCTGTATCTCCATATCATCACCTCCCACTGAAATAGCTCTCTGTCATATCTCATATAAGTATAACATATAATAGAAAAAAAAGCACTTCTTTCGTAATTTTTTGTGAAATGTATCTAAAGCGTCTTCGGCAGTCGTCTTCTTTATCTTTTCTCTGAAACTTTTTTGTTGTTTTTCCTATGTACAGTAAGTATATGTCTCTTCTTTACTGTATGTCATCCGGCAAAAAATATCGCCGTCTATGCTATCCGAGATACATTCCTTCATCCTCTGGCAGATCATCGCCGAGCGCCGCATCCACAGCCATGGCGTCGCACCGTTCATTTTCCGGATGTCCCGCATGTCCCTTTACCCAGTGGAAACTCACCTCATGGGGTTCCATGGCAGCCAGCAGCCTTTTCCACAGATCCACGTTCTTTACCGGATCCTTCCGGTTCCTCTTCCAGTCCTTTTTCTTCCAGCCGTCTATCCAGTGTTCATTGAAGGCCTTTACCAGGTACTGAGAGTCAGAATAAATATCCACCTGACAGGGTCTGATCAACGCCTCCAGTCCTACGATAGCCGCCAGGATCTCCATGCGGTTGTTGGTAGTCTGTCTGAATCCTCCGGACAGTTCTCTCCGGTGACAGATTCCTTTCGCATCTGTATAAAGAAGTACCGTCCCATAGCCGCCCGGTCCCGGATTGCCTCTGGCCGATCCGTCAGTATAAATAGTTACTCTCAAAATCTCTCTCCTTTTCCTCGTGTACTGCCGTCCTGCAGAGTAAACATGCATCCTGCATCATTACACTGAACGCAAATGAGGCAGCACACTGACGTTTTTTCACCATTATAGCATTTTCAGCGGAAAAAGCAAGAATAGAGTTTACCGTAGGATTTCCGCTGGGAAACGCAAAGAAAAATCCCCCGAAGGCACATTTTCTGCCTCCGAAGAATTTTCCCTCACTGCTCAGATAATAATACAGATCAGTCCGCCGCTGCTTTCGTTGACGATTTTTTCCATGGCTCCCTGCAGTTTCTCCTGACTGTCTTCATTGATCTTCGTCACCTTTCCTGAGATGCCGTCGTCCACCAGCTGCTCCAGCGTCTTGCCGAAAATGTTGACATTCCAGATTTCTTTCGGGTCCTCGCCGGCCTGCTCCCGGATATATGTAATGAGATCTTCTGCCTGTAGCTGTGTCCCCACAATCGGCGCGATTTCCGTGGTCAGGTTGGCGCGGATCAAATGAATGGACGGCGCCTCCGCGCGGATCTTCACCCCAAACTTGCTGCCGTGCTTCACGACCTCCGGCTCGGAAAGCGTGATCTCCGAGAGCACCGGTTTCATCACACCGTATCCTCTCTCCCTGGCGTCCGTAAGCGCCTGAGAAACCTCCTCGAATTCTTTCTTTTTCCCGGCAAGCTCTTTCATGAGCCGAATGAGATGATATTCATTTTTAATAGATATTCCTGTCAGATCCGAGAGAATTTCATAATAGTAGGAATCCCGTATCTGGATTCGTACCTCCACCTCCCCGGTATCCATGTGAATTTTCTCCACTTTTCCGGACTCCATATATTCGTTTTGCGGAATGGATTTCTGATAAATATCTTTCATCTTTTCCTTATCCGCCAGATACTCTTTCATCAAATCCAGAATGGACTTCTTCATCCAGTGGTCATCCCGCAGAGTCTCCACCCATTTCGGCAGATAAAAGCCAACCGAGGACAACGGAAATTCCAGCAGTACATTTTTCATGATCTCCAGAATATCCTCCTGACGAAGCTGGTCGCAATTGACCGGCATCACTGTGGTGCGGTATTCCTTCGTGAGGTTTTCCGCCAGATTCTGCGTCGCCTTGGAATACGGGCGGTCGCTGTTCAGAAGCACCAGAAACGGTTTTCCGATGGCCTGCAGCTCCTCCACCGTCCGCTTCTCCGCTTCCACATAGGAATCCCGCGGAATCTCTCCGAAGGAACCGTCAGTGGTCACCAGAATCCCGATGGTGGAATGATCACGGATCACTTTCCTGGTGCCATATTCCGCCGCCTTGGTAAACGGCACCTCATAGTCGAACCACGGCGTCTTCACCAGCCGCTCCTGACCGTTTTCCAGATGGCCGCCGGCTCCCATGACCATAAATCCCACACAGTCAATGAGCCGCACCTTCACCTTCATGTCTTCCATGGGCAGCTCCACGGCCTCCTTCGGGATGAACTTCGGCTCCGTGGTCATGATGGTCTTTCCGGTGCCGCTCTGCGGCATCTCATCCATGGTCCTCTGCCGCTCATGCTCGTCGGCGATTTCCGGGAGAACCATCAGCTCCATAAACCGTTTGATAAATGTGGATTTGCCGCTCCGCACCGGACCCACCACGCCCAGATAGATCTCACCGCCGGTTCTTGCTGAAATGTCCTGATATATATTATTTTTTTCCATGAAAAATCCCTCCCCAATACTAATGCAGTATATGCGGAGGGAAAAAGAAATAGACCGGATTTTTGGAATTTATCAAGGTGATAAGGAATGATACACAGACGACGGCAGGACGGACAGCTCGAATTTTATGTCCGCAGGAGCCGTCTGCGCTATGAAACCATGAAGTACAACGCCGCCATTCCCTGTCTGACTGTATCACTCAGTCTACAAAAAATGCCGTCACTAGCTGGCAGAGGGCTTCGTAGTCGGAGAGTGCCATGGTCTCCCGGGCGGAATGCATAGCCCACATTGGGACGCCGATGTCGCAGCCCCGCATCGGGATGTGGGAGCCAACCATCGGCCCCAGTGTGCTGCCGCCGCGGATGTTGTTCCGGTCGTTGATAATCTGGAGCGGGACGTCATATTTTTCGGACAGACCCAGAAGAATGGCCTGAACGGCCGCGTCGGTGGCGTATTTGAAGGTACCGCTTGCCTTGATGGCGACGCCTTTTCCCACATAGGCGCGGGTGGT
>ERZ1643247.377-NODE-377-length-55115-cov-22.436687_pt1 | contig 55115 bp, 44 predicted proteins | sample MGYA00579264_ERZ1643247 | MGnify/ENA primary metagenome ERZ1643247 (study PRJEB29033, sample SAMEA4952262) | chicken gut metagenome | biome: Broiler Chicken; feature: Gastrointestinal Tract; material: Caecum | place: Ireland | collected 2018 | study: Broiler... | reverse complement strand
GATAACGTCCGGTGGAGGCGACTCCAAGGAAAGTGCAACAGAAACAGACCGCAGGTTTATCCTGCAAGGATGGAAAGGGGAGGTAAGAGCTCACCGACGCCTCGGTAACGGGGCGTGCCGTGCAAACCCCGTCCGGTGCAAGATTGGGCATATGCCGCATAGGCTGCTCGTTTGGCATATGCCGTGAATATCGCTGGAGCGCGTCGGCGACGACGCGTCGAGATAGATGGCCGTACACGACAGAACTCGGCTTACAGATCAAACTCGGAACTTGAAAAGAAACGCCCGCCCCGCGCAGAATTGCGCGGGGCGGGTTTTTATGATTTTGTTTGTTTGCGCCGAGCAGATGAGAAAGCGGCGCGTGAACGGCGCTTCGGGTCAAATAAATAATGTCCTGCTGCCGCGGGCGGGGGTGCGGGTGATGAAGGAATAGACATCTTCCGCAAGAAGATCCTTTTCATAGCAGGCGAGCGCGCGGGCGGAGATGTTCCTTTCGTCGCTCCTGCGCAGGAGCACTGGAAAATCCGATCGGGCAAGCTCGGGCAAAAGCGCTTCCGCGCTCTCCTTTTTTACCGCGAGTACGTTGCAGTACAGCTTGTTTTTCAGGCTCCTTCTCACGAGCGCCTCGTCTATGCCCAGGACCGCCGCCGCGAGTATGCGCCGGATGCGCGAAGAAATGTACCGTTTGGTCGTCACTTTCGGAATGAGCGCGTCGTAATCGGGATTGCTTTTTGCGAGTGCTTTGATCCTGTTTTCAAGGCCTTCCGTGCAGTCGAGAATGTTTTTGAGTTCTTCGGCGGGACGGGAAAGGGCTGCATAGACCGCAATTTTTTTGTACGCGGAAAGATCGGGCAGTGATTTGAGGTCTTCAAATACAAAAGGCGGCACATTTTTTCGGATCGCGCGCAGTTTACCTTCTTTTGCCGCGGCGCGGATCGCTGTCGCCGACGAAAAATCTTTTTGCAGCGTTTTGTCTGCGTGTGCTCCGCCGCGGCGGAGAACGGGCATCGCAGAGGCGGTGCTTTCGAAGAAAAGAAGCGCTTTTTGGTATTCTACGCCGAGCACGTTGTTCGGCGAGGAAAGAAGGGCGGGCGTGAGCGCATCGCCCGATTGTTTTGCCGCTTCGTGCCGTGCGCGTATGAGGCTCATGCCGCTTTTGAGCTTTTCGCGGATGGAAGAGCGCATTTCTTTGCTCTCGGCGGAAAGCGTCTGTGCGGTCATAAGAAAACTCTCTCTGTCTCCGCTTTCACAGCCGAAGGCGAGCACGGAGAAGGCGGGGACGGAGGCGAGCAGTTTCACCGCTCCTTTTGCGAAGATCTCTGCGGGCGAAACGGCAAATGCGGCGGGCAGTTCGATGACTGCGTCCGCGCCCGCAAGGACCGCATGCCGCGCGCGGACATACTTGTCCAGAACGGCAGGCTCGCCTCGCTGCGTGAAATTGCCGCTCATCACGCATACGAGCGCGTCGCATCCGCTATCGCGTTTCGACTTTTCGATGAGATAGGCGTGCCCGTTATGGAAAGGATTGTATTCGCAAATGATGCCGCAAATTTTCATTTTTTTCATCAAAACCTTTACTTTTTCGTTTTTATATTATATAATAATAGCTAAGAGAACGCCGTGCGGCGAAAATGCGGAGGATGGAATTGTCGGTTTTTATGGCCGATTTTTCTTTTCCCGTTGATTATACACCAAAAACGGCAAAAAATAAAGCGATAGAGGTCAAATTCTGTTATGTCTACGTTTATCGATCGGATCAAAGAAAGGGCATCGGCACTGCAGAAACACATTGTGCTTCCCGAAGGCGAAGATGCCAGGGCTGTCAGGGCGGCTGCGGCTTGCGTTAAAGAGAACATCGCGAAGATCACTTTGCTCGGCAAGGAAGACGAGATCAGAAAAGCCAATCCCGATGTAGATCTTACGGGCGTGAACATCGTCGATCCCGCAAAGAGCGAGAAAAGGAAGGAATACGCCGCGCTCCTTTATAATTTGCGCAAAGCGAAGGGCATGACGGAAGAAGAGGCGGACAAGCTCTCCTATGACAACACCTATTTCGGCGTGCTCATGGTCAAGACGGGGGATGCGGACGGGCTGGTGTCGGGCGCGTGCCATTCCACGGCAAACACCCTTCGTCCCGGTTTGCAGATCGTCAAAGCGGCGGCGGGCGTTCCGTTGGTTTCCAGCTGTTTTCTCATGGTTGCTCCCGAATGCGGAAATCCTTTCTGCGAAGACGGTGCTTTCGTCTATTCCGATTGCGGGCTGAACGAGAATCCGACGAGCGAACAGCTCGCTGAGATCGCCATCATCTCCGCAAAGACCGCCGAAAAGATCGCGGGGCTCTCTCCGCGCGTGGCGATGCTTTCCTTCTCGACGAAGGGAAGCGCAAAACACGCCGACATCGACAAGGTCACGGCGGCATTTGCGCTCGCGAAGGAAAAGGCGCCCGATCTGAACATAGACGGCGAATTGCAGCTGGACGCGGCGATCGTTCCTTCCGTCGCGAAATCCAAGGCGCCCGGTTCCAAGGTGGCGGGGCATGCGAACGTGCTCATCTTCCCCGATCTCGACGCGGGCAACATCGGCTATAAACTCACGGAGCGCCTCGGCGGGTTCCAGGCGATCGGGCCGGTGTGCCAAGGGTTTGCAAAGCCGATCAACGACCTTTCCCGCGGGTGCAAGTGGGAAGACATCGTTGCGACCGTCGCGATCACGGCGTTGCAGACGCAGATGTAAAACAAATAAAAACGGATAAAAATTAAAGGGGTCATTGGCAATATGAAAATTTTGGTCGTAAACGCAGGGAGCTCTTCCCTCAAATATCAGCTGTTCGATATGGATACGGAGCAGGTCATCGTAAAGGGCGGGTGCGAGCGCATCGGCATTCGCGGCTCCAAGCTCACGCATAAAACGGCGAAGGGCGAAACAGATATCGAACAGGATATGCCCAACCACAAGGTAGCCATGCAGCTCGTGTTGCAGGCGCTCGTTCACCCCGAATACGGCGTGATTAAGTCTATGTCGGAGATCGACGCGGTCGGGCACAGGGTGCTCCACAGCGGCGGAGACTTCGACCGCTCCGTGCTCTTGACGGACGAGGTGCTCGCGATCTGCAAAAAGAATGCGGAGCTCGGCCCTCTGCATATGCCCGCGAACATTCTCGGCATCGAGGCTTGCAAGGAAGTGATGCCTGATACGCCGATGGCTCTCGTGTTCGATACCGCTTTCCATGCGACCATGCCGCCGCACGCGTATATGTACGCCATCGACTACGACGACTATAAAAATTATAAAATCAGAAAATACGGCTTCCACGGAACGAGCCACAAATATGTTTCGCAGGAGGCGATCAAATACCTCGGCAAACCCGCGAACGAAACGAAGATCATAACCTGCCATCTGGGCGGAGGTTCTTCCGTCAGCGCCGTGCTCGGCGGCAAGTGCGTGGATACCAGCATGGGCTTTACGCCTTTGGCGGGCGTGCCCATGGGAACGCGCTCGGGCGACATCGATCCCGCCGTGCTCGAATTTTTAGCGGCGAAAAAGAATTATTCCATTCTCGACTGCATCAATTATCTGAATAAAAAATGCGGCGTGGCGGGCATTTCCGGCGTTTCCAGCGATTTCCGCGACCTTACGAAGGCGGCTTCGGAGGGGAACGAACGCGCGCGGCTCGCGCTCGATCTGTTCGCTTACGGCGTAAAGAAATACATCGGTTCGTACGTGGCGGCGATGAACGGGCTCGACTGCCTCGTGTTTACCGCGGGCATCGGGGAAAACACCTGGCAGGTGAGGAAGGCCGTCTGCGAGAACATGGACGTTTTCGGCATCAAGATCGACGACAGGCTGAACGAAATGCCGAACGACGGAACGATCCGCGAGATCACGGCGAAGGGCGCAAAGGTGCGCGTGCTCATCATACCGACAAACGAGGAACTCGTGATCGCGCGGGAGACGAAGGAACTTTTGCTTTAATGAAAAGGGAAGAGGGCTACGTATATCTCGGCGGAGAATTTGCACGCCGCGTGCGTAAGCGCGCGGCCGTGCTGTTTTCCTGCTTTTTACTGATCCCGGCGGCGCTCGTCGCGCTCATGTTCGTCGCCACGGGGTTTTGGGACGTGTTTCTGATCGTGGCGCTCATTGCGCTGGCGTGCGACGCGTTGTTCGTGCTGGCGAACGGGCTGTGCTATGCCTCTCGCTTTTGTTTTACGGTAACGGATTCGACCATAAGGATACGCAGGGGGCTCTGTTGCAGGAAACTGACGGTTCTGCGCTTTTGCGACGTGCTTCGCGTACGGGTGAAGCGCTATTTCCGCAAAAAGAAAGTCGGCACCGGCGTGCAGGAATATAAAGGCGCGGGAAAATCGGCGCTCCGCTTTCTTTCCGAAACGGAGGCGGTCTACGACGTGCGCCTGTACTGCGGCTCGGGAAAATACGATCTGAAATATCTTTCGCAGGCGAGCGCCGCCGCGGTGCTTTCCTATTTTGAGGACGAGAATGACGAACGGATCTTCGCAAGAGGGGAATAGGATCTTTTATCTGAGCCGTCATCGGGTAGTCTTTTACACGATCGGCGTTTTTTTGCTGTCCGCCTTTGTCGCGTTCTGGGCGCTCAACCTTTTGGTCGGGCGGCTGTGGGAGATCTCGTGGACAGAGCTTCTCGCCGTCCTTTGCATCGCCGTCGGCGCGGCGGTATTGTTTTTTATCTTTTTCAAATTGTTCGCGGCGCAGCCGTTGGTTTCCGTCACGGAAAGCGGTCTTACCTTTAAAAAAGGGAAAAAGATCGGTTTTGTGCGCTATGCCGACATTACGAGCGTGCGCGAAAACGAAGGGCTGCTCGGCAGGCTGACGAAAACGTGCAAGGTGGAAATCGAAACGCATCTGGGCGCCTTTCCCATCTATCTTTCCGCAGACGAGGTGCAGGAGTTTTTCGGGCTTATCCCCGCGTCGAGGGAGCCGAAAAAGTTTGAACCGAAGGGCCGCATCGTATCGGGGAGGGAAAAATATGCTGGCTTTTTGTCCGTTTTTGTGCAGCTCACGTTTTTGCTCGTTTTGGTCGCGGCGGTAAGTTTTCCTTCCGTGGCGGTGTTGCTGAAAGACCTTTCCGACGCCTGTATGTACCTTTTGGGCCTTTTGGCGATCTATGCGGCGCTGTTGCTGGGCTTTTTGGCCCGCCTCATATATATTGGCGCCCGTTTTACGGGATATGTCGTGCGGATCGAGGCGGACAGGTTTTCGATCTCCTACGGGAAGGTCGCGAAAACGGAGCACAATTTATTCTTTGACAGCATTCGCGCTTTCCGGCTGAGACAGACGTTTATCGACCGTCTTTTGGGGCTGTGCCGCGTATCTGTGGAGAGCGCGCAGAAGGCAAAGGGGATCTCAGACAACAATTATTTTCCCTTTTTGATGAAAAAAGAGGACGCGGAGACGCTCGTTTTTGCGGTTATGCCGGAAAGGCCTCCGCTCGCCTATAAAAAGACGGGCAGGAGCACTCTGTTCGCTTATGCGGAACAGTCGGCATGGTTTGCCGTCATCGCGATCATTCTCGGTATTTTTTTGACGCCGCTGATGCTGTTGCTCCTTCTTTTGCCCGTGCTCTTCGTGTTTATATCCTATAAAAACCGCGGCTATGTGTTCGGGGAGAACGTTGCCGTGTTCCGTTACGGCGTGACGGCGGAAAATATCGTGTTTGTGCGCTATGCGGATATGCGCAGCGTTACCGCGGCGAAAAATCTGAGCGCCGCAAGGAAGGGTATTTGCGACGCCGATATTACGGTGGGGCAGTTTTCGAGAGTTTTCTCCGTCGGGTATATGAACGACGCCGATTTTTCTGAATTGACGGAAAAGCTCGAAAAAAAAGTTGACAAAGATAATGAAATATTATATACTTTATAGGTCGATTTAAGTATAATTGTAAATTTCGGAAGAGAGGTGTATATAAAATGGCGGTACCCAAGTCTAAACAGTCTAAACAGAGAACGAATACGAGGTATGCGAATTTCAAGGCTTCGGCTCCCAATCTGGTTGAATGCCCGCATTGCCATGAGCTCAAAGAGTCTCATAAGGTCTGCAAGAAGTGCGGTTATTACGACGGCAGAGAAGTCGTGAATACCGAAGAGCAGAAGTAATTGCATCCAGTATATGAAGGCCCGCGGTCATCGCGGGCTTTTTGTCGTAAAAAAGCCGCGGCTTTTTTCATATCAAAAATAAAGCGCCCTTATCGGGAAGAGGAAGGAAAGTTTTTATGAAGATCGTATTTTTCGGCGACAGCATCACGGATATGTCGCATCACAACGACCAGGAAATATTCAGCTACGGAAGCGGATTTTTGATGTATGTGGCGGGGGAATTGTATCGGGAAGATCCGAAAAAGTATCGCGTTATCAATAAAGGGATCGGCGGGAACCGCGTCGCGGATCTGTATTCGAGGGTAAAAACGGACGTATGGTACGAACAGCCGGACGTCGTGAGCATATTGATCGGCGTCAACGACGTATGGCAGGAAGTCGACATTCAGAATGAAAAGAAGCTGGGCACGAAGGCGGAGCTTGCGCGCTTCAAAAAGGTGTACGGCATGCTGCTTGAAGATACTGCCAAAGTGTTGCCGAACGCGAAGCTGATCCTTTGCGAGCCGTTTGTTCTTCCCGGCACCGTTACGGGCGAAAGGGGCAGCGAGCGTTTCAAAAGTTTTGAAGCTGTATATGCCTATGCGGGAGCGGTAAAAGAGCTGGCAGACGAATACGGCGCTTATTTTCTGCCTTTGCAGAAGCAATTTGACGAAGCGGCGGATCAATTCGGCAGCGAGGCTTACCTGTACGACGGCGTGCACCCCATGGTGGCGGGCGCGCGGCTGATCGCGGAGGAATGGCTCAAATTGTTTAAGGGGCAGGTGGAAAAGAGCGTCCGCGGTTAAATAGCCAGCGTATACGGCGGCATACGGGCAAATATGTTTTGCCCGCGCAAAAAAAGCGTTCCGAAAAGAACGCTTTTTTTATTGAACGAAAAATCAGATTTTTATCGCCCGACGAAGAAAGAACCGTCGCCCGTCGTCTGTATAAACCGCCGCCTACGCGCGCATGTGCGCGAAGGCGGCTTGTTTCAGGTATCGTCGTCTAAAAGATAACCGAGCATCTTTTTCGGGTTTTCGAGGAAGCGGCGGGTCGTCGTATAATGCTGCGTTTGCTCATAGGGAACGGAGGAGATGCGCTCTTTCGTGATCTCATATACTTCGGAATCGGGGAAGGCGATCAGCATGGGCGAATGGGTGGAAATAATAAACTGCGAGCCGTTTTTTACAAGGCGGCGAATGGAGACGATCAGGCGCATGATGCCGTTGGGCGAGAGCGCCGCCTCGGGCTCGTCGAGGATATACAGCCCCTGCCCGCCGAAGCGGTTTTCCACCGTCGCGAGGAAACTTTCGCCGTGCGACAGGCTGTGCAGGGAGGTGCCGCCGAACCCCGAGATGATTGGCGCGCCGAAAGAGAATTCTTCGTCCATCTCGTCGATATTTGTGCTCACGTTATAAAAACTTTCCGCGCGCAGGAAAAAGCCGTCTTTCGGGCGGCGGTAGCCCTTTACGAGCGTAAGATATTGCCAAAGGTCTGCGTGGGTGCTGCGGGTATGAAAGTTGAAGTTGCGCGTGCCGCCCTCGGCGTTAAAGCCGAACGCCACGGCGATCGCCTCGATCAGGGTGGACTTGCCGATGCCGTTTTCGCCGACAAAAAAGGTTACGCTTTTGCGGAAGGGCAGTTCCCGCATTTTTGCAAGATTTTCGACGACGGAAAGGTGCCCGATGTAATTTTCGTCGGGGATACTGCCTTTAAGCTTTATCCCTTTGAGGTAGAGGGGCAAATCGTCCATATCCGTTTACCATTCGTTGGGGAAGGGCGGGCGCTCCTCGTTCCACCAATCCTCGTAAAATTTGACGTATTGCGAGCAGTTCTCGCTCACGTCGTCGGTCAGGGGCAGTTCGCTCTGCTCCCAAAAGGCTTTTACGAACTTTTCGCAGTTTTCGGGGGTGATCTCCTTTAAAAACGTCGCGCCGAGGGAGAGTATGTTTTCGGGGCGCTTGCTGCATTTTAAAACGGTCTCTTCCAGCCGCCTGTTGCAGGGGAAAAGTTCCCTGTTTTCGAGGAGGATCAGCCTGTAAACGCTGTATACGATCTCCTGTGCCAGATGCGCGCGCATGTAGGCGTTGCTTTCGGGCACGCAGTGCAGGAAATATCCGCGGTTGAGTTGCAGGTTCGCGTTAAAGCATTTCAGCTTCGCTTCCCGCTCGTGCTCGGGATAAGCGGCGATCTTTTCGACGAGGGGTGCGATTTCTTCGTCGGAGGAATAGAGCACGCGCGCCTTTACGTAGGCGTTGCGCGTGGGTTCGCTCGCGTGCAGGGCAGAGGCCTGCAAGATCGCTTTGGTCTTATATTTTACGTCGAAATATCCTCCCTCATAGGTGCAGTGGCCCGCCATGACTTCCGCGAGCCTGTTCTGCGCGGCGAGCTCTTTATATTTCTCCTCCGTTACGATGATGAGGGCGTCTATATCCGAATCGGGGCGTTCGTTGCCCTTGACGATGGAGCCGTCTAAAACGATGGCGATCATGCCCTCCTTCGGCATGAAGTATTCTTTGAGTTTTTCGATCGAATCGATGTGGTGCCGGTACATAAATTTTTTCTCGCTTTTTTCTTTCCATTATACCTTTTGCCGGGCAGGAAGGCAAGCGTTTTGCGGAAAATGCCGCCGCCCTTTGAAAACCGATACAAAAACCGTTCTGTTTTTATCGGAATATCCGTTGACATGCGGAGCACGACTATATTATAATAATTGCAACCGTATAAGTAGTGATTATCAGGTAGGATATGGAACAGAAATTCAAGATCACGGGCATGACGTGCGCGGCATGCTCGGCAGGCATTCAAAAGACGGTGAACAAGCTGGACGGCGTAACGCATGCGGACGTGAGCCTGATGGGGGAATGCATGACCGTCGATTTCGACGAAAATACCGTTTCGGCCGATCAGATCGCGGAGGCGGTGGTAAAGCTGGGTTACGGCGCGAGCGTTGCGGACGGCGCGGAAACGTCCGTTCCCGGCGGGAATGCCCCCGCACGTGAAAAAAAGGCAAATTCCTTCGGGGAGGAAGCCAAAAAGCTGAAACTGCGCTTTTTTGCGTCGCTCGGTTTTCTGGTGCCGCTCATGTACCTTACGATGCTGCATCATATGGCGGGCGCGCCCCTCCCGTTCTTTTGGGATATGCACGAGAGCCCCGAAAACTTTGCGCTCTTGCAGCTTTTGCTGACCACGCCGATCCTGTTCATCAATTTTGCGTTCTTCAAAAGCGGCGTGCGGGCGCTTTTCAAGCGGGTGCCCAACATGGATACGTTGGTGAGCCTCGGCTCCGCCGTCTCTTACCTGTACAGCGTGGTCGTGATGTTCGTCATGCCCTTTGCCGACGCGCACGAGCTGGCGATGAACGATTTGTTTTTTGAGAGCGCGGCGATGGTTTTGACCCTCGTTACTCTCGGCAAATGGCTGGAAGCGCGCTCCAAGAGCAAGACGGGCGAGGAGGTGGAAAAGCTGTTAAAGCTCGCGCCCGATTCGGTCGTCGTGGAGCGGGAAGGCGCGCAGAAGTCGGTGCGCCTTTCGGAGGTCGTCAAGGGAGATGTGGTCGTCGTAAGGCAGGGAGACAGCATTCCCGTAGACGGCGTGATCCTTTCGGGCGATTCCTTTATAGATAAATCTGCGATCACGGGCGAGAGCCTGCCAGTGGGGGTGGGTGCGGGAGATTTTGTAACGAGCGCCTCCGTCAATAAAGGCAACGTGCTCAGGATCCGCGCCGAAAAGGTCGGGGAAGACACCGTGCTTTCCAAAATCGTAAAGATGGTGCGGGAGGCGGGCGCTTCTAAGGCGCCCATCGAAAAGATCGTGGATAAGATCGCGGGCATATTCGTGCCCGTGGTGCTCGGCATCGCGGCGCTCACCTTTGCGGTGTGGATCATTCTTTGGGCGACGGGCGCGGTCGGCGTTACCGTTCCCGAAATTTTGAGCATGTCGATCAGCGTGCTCGTCATATCCTGCCCCTGCGCGCTGGGGCTGGCGACGCCCGTCGCGGTCATGGCGGCAACGGGCAGGGGCGCTTCGATGGGCATACTGTATAAAGACGCGGAGGCGCTGCAAAAAGCGAAAAACATAGGCGTTGTGCTCCTCGATAAGACGGCGACCATCACCGAGGGCAAGCCGCGCGTGACGGATATTGCGCTGTACAACGGCAACACGCGGGAGGGCGTGCTCGCGGCGGCGGGGGCGGTGGAGCAGAATTCCAATCACCCGCTGGCGGCATGCCTCGTGGAGAAGGCGAAGGAGGAGGGCGTTTTCTTTGCGGAAGTTACCGGCTTTTCCTACCTTCCCGGGAAGGGCGCGCTCGCGTCTGCGGGCGGGGAAGCATACCTGATCGGAAACCGCAGGCTCATGGAGGAGAAGGGCGTAGGCGTCGCGGAGGCGGAAGAGGACGCGGCGCTCTTTGCCGATGAGGGGAAAACGGCGCTGTATTTCGCGCGAGGCGGAAAAATGGCCGCGCTGTTTGCCGTTGCCGATACCATCAAGGAGGGGAGCGCGGAAGCGGTCGCGGGGCTGAAAGAACGCGGCGTCGCGCCCGTTATGCTGACGGGCGACGCGGAAGGCGCCGCCCGCGCGATCGCGCGGCAGGCGGGAATAGAAAAGGTGGTTGCCGAGGTCTTGCCCGAGGATAAGCTGCGCACCGTTATCGAGAGCAAGAAGAACGCCGTCACCGCGATGGTGGGAGACGGCATAAACGATTCCCCCGCGCTCAAAGAGGCAGACGTGGGCATCGCCATGGGCAGCGGCACGGACGTTGCCATCGACTCCGCAGACGTCGTTTTGGTGGGCGGAGACCTGCGCGCGGTGAACGCCGCGATCGATCTGAGCAAGGCGACCGTGCGCAACATCAAGGAAAATCTGTTTTGGGCGTTTATATATAATCTGCTGTGCATTCCCGTTGCGGCGGGCGCGCTGTATGCGGTCGGCGTGGTGCTCAGCCCCATGTTCGGGGCGCTCGCCATGAGCATAAGTTCGGTGTTCGTGGTTACGAACGCACTGCGGCTGATGCGCTTCAAACCCGGTCATAAAGCGAAAAAAGCCTCAAAAGGCAAAGGAGAAGATAAAATGGAAAAGATCTTGTTTATCGAAGGTATGAGCTGTTCGCATTGCAGCGCGCGCGTGGAGAGCGCGCTCAACGCGATAGACGGCGTGCAGGCGAGCGTCGACCTCAAAAAGAAGAGGGCGACCGTGCAGACGGAGGTCGCCGACGATGTGCTCGTAAAGGCGGTCGAGGAAGCGGGCTACAAGGTGAAAAAGATCAAATGACGAGAAGATCGCCCCGCAAAAAAGCGGGGCGATTTTCCTTGTTCAGTTACAGCACGAATTGCACGAGTTGCAGGAGCAGCCGTTTCCTGACGCGGCGGAAAGCAGGTTATTCAGGCACCCGCTTTCCAGCGCGAGGAGCGCGGCGAGGCAGCAGAACTGCGCGCCGTCGATGCAGCCGCCCTTTTTGGCAAGGTATAAGAGAATAAGTAAAAATATCGTTTGGTTCATACAGACCTCCTTTTTTACGAATTTCGACGATATTTGCCGCAAGACGGCAAAAGCCGTCGCTTGCGGATATTGACATATCGGCATGCGTGCTATAAAATGATAGTATAAACGCCGCGGGGCGGGGGAGGGTGTTATGGAAGGAACGCTGCTTTTGGACGGGCGTACGCAGGCGCTCGTGGAGGATTACGTGCCCGAAGGGGAGATGCTCGAAGGGCTGGTCGGTTTTTTTTCCATTTTTGCGGACGGAACGCGGCTGCGGATATTGTCCGCATTGGCGATCACGGAGATGTGCGTGACCGATATATCCCGCGTGCTCGGCATCAATCAGACGACGGTCTCGCATCAGCTGCGATACCTGAAAAACGTGGGGATCGTAAAGGCCTCGCGCTTCGGCAAGGTGATCTTTTACAGCCTGAAAAACGATACCGTGAACGACGTGCTCCTCAAAGGCGTCGAATTTCTCGGATACTGAACGGTGAAAAGGGCGGCGTGTTCGTCGCTCTTTTTTATTGCAAATTTTTCGCTTGTGTTGTATAATATAAAAGGGCGGAGATTCCCGTCTCTATCATCATATGAACGAAATACAGGAAAAGTTAAAACTTCTGCCCGACGATCCGGGCGTATATATCATGCTCGACGCGGATAAAAACGTGATCTACGTAGGCAAAGCGCGCAATCTGAAAAACCGCGTGCGCCAGTATTTTCACGCGTCCGTCAAAACGGAAAAGGTCATGGCGATGGTGGCGAACATCGCCGACTTTTACTATATCATCACGAAGTCGGAAATAGACGCGCTCGCGCTGGAAAACAATCTCATAAAAAAATATAAGCCGAAATATAATATCCTTTTGAAGGACGACAAGACGTATCCTTATATACGCGTGAATATTTCGGAAAAATATCCCGCCTTTTCCGTTTCCCGCAAGTTAAAAAAGGGGAGCAAATATTTCGGCCCGTACATGGGCGGCGTGCGCGTGAAAGACGTTTTGGAGATCGTGAACATCGCCTTCGGCGTGCGTATCTGCGCCGTTGCGGTTACGGAAAAGCCGAAAAAGCCATGCCTCAATTATCATATCGGCAGATGCCCCGCGCCCTGTGCGCATATGTGCACCGAGGAGGAGTACGGCGAGCGGGTAAAAAGGGCGATGCGCTTTCTGGACGGCGACGAGGGCGAAGTGGAGAGGCTGCTCAAAGAAAAGATGTCGGCTTTTGCGGAGGCGGAGGAGTTCGAGCTCGCGCTCGACTGCAAAAATAAGCTCGACATGCTCGACAAGATCAAGCTCAAACGGATCACCTCTCTCAACAGGGATATGAATGCGGACGTCGTTGCCTATATCTCGAACAACATGTATGCGGCGATCAATATACTCATAATCCGCCGCGGCATCATGCAGGGGGCGAGTACCTTTCCCGCAGAGAACGCTTCTACCGACGGGGAAGCGGTTTCTACCTTTCTCACGCAGTATTATGCGAATCATCAGATCCCGGACGAGGTCATCGCGCAGGATTTTGTGGAGGATAAACTGCTCGAAGATTATTTCCGCGGGAAATATTCGAAGAGCGTTCTGGTTACCCTGCCAAAGCAGGGGATCCGCCGCCAGCTCGTGGATATGGCGGAGAGCAACGCGCGCGAATACCTCGAAAAGGCGCTGGATAAGATACGCCATAAGGAAGATATGACGATCAACGCCTGCAAGCGCTTGCAGGAGATACTGGGGCTTTTCCGCTATCCGCGCAGAATGGAATGTTACGATATTTCCAACATCAGCGGCGTGGATAAGGTCGGCTCGATGGTCGTGTTTTTGGACGGCGAACCTGACAGACAGAGCTACCGCCGCTTCCGCATAAAAACGGTGGAGGGCGCGAACGACTTTGCGAGCTTGCAGGAGGTCCTTACGAGGCGGCTCGCCAAGCTCGGCACCGATGAGGAGGAACGGTTTGAAAAGCCGGATCTCATCATCATCGACGGCGGTAAGGGGCAGCTTTCGGCTGTCAAAGAGATTTTTGACAGGCTTGGCGTAACGGATATAGACCTGATCTCTCTCGCAAAGCGCGAGGAAGAGATATTCACGCTTTCGTCGAAGGAGAGCGTTCTTCTCGGCAAAAGGGATTACTGCTTGCAGATGTTGCAGCGGATACGCGACGAGGCGCACCGGTTCGCCATCACCTACTTCCGCAACATTCACAGCAAAAACGCGCTGTCTTCCGTGCTGACGGAGATAGACGGCGTGGGCAAGGCGCGGCGGCGGGCTTTGATGGACCGCTTCGGCACGCTGGATCGCATCATGCGCGCGAGCGTAGACGAGCTCGCGTCCGTCGAGGGGGTCAGCAGGAACACGGCAAAACAGATCAAGGAATACTTCGAGGAAAAATTATAATGGCAGAAATGAATTATCGTTTGATCGTTTCCGACTTTGACGGCACGCTCAGAAAGACGGAGGGCGGCATTTCGGACGGAAATATCGGGGCGATCGAGGACTATATCGCGGCGGGCGGCGTATTCGCCTTCTGTACGGGGCGCATGCTCACCTCCATCATGCCGTATGCGAAGCAGCTGGGGCTGAAAGGGCTCGTCGTCGCGTACCAGGGCGCGGTCATCGCGGACATAGAGAGCGGAAAGCTCCTTCGCGACGTGCGAATGGACACGGAAGGCGCTGCCGGGGTCTGCGACTATTTGCAGGAGCTGGGAAGGCATATCCACGTATACGACGGCAAAGACGTATACATGAACCGCGACGACGAGTATAAGAGATATTACGAAAAAGTTTGCGGCGTTTCTGGCATTCTCACGGGAGAAGACGTTGCGTCCGTCGTGCGGGAGAAAGGGATCCGCCCGCAAAAGGTGCTCAGCATGAACGCGGCGGAGGAAAACGCGGAGATTTTTGCGCTCGTGAACGGGCGGTTCAAAGACAGATACGAGGTAACGTCGAGTTCGGATTTTTTGGTGGAGGTCACCTCTTTCGGCTGCAACAAAGGGGGCGCGCTCGAATTTCTCGCCGGCTATTACGGGATACCGATGGAAAAGACGATCGCCGTCGGCGATAATTATAACGATATCCCCATGATAAAAAAGGCGGGGTTGGGCGTTGCCGTGCAGAACGGCGTTGCGGAGATCAAAAAAGAGGCAGATTTTATCACAAAGACCTGCGATGAAGACGGCGTGGGCTACGTTATCAGAAAATTCGGTTTGGGGGAGAATGTATGAGCGATCAGGAAGTGATCTTGTTGGAGAGTTTTTGCAAAGATCTCGGGTTGGAGATCGTGTTTGCGGGAAGGGGAAGGGTAACGCTTTCCTCGTACAGCGTCACGCGGCCCGGCTTGCAGCTCGCGGGGTTTTTCAAGTATTTTGATTCCACGCGCATTCTCGTGTTCGGAAACTCGGAATACGAATTTATGCGGTCGCTGCCCGCAGATATACGCCAGCAGAGAGTGGAAACGCTGCTTTCGTATCACGATGTCCCCTGCATCATACTTTCGCGCGATCTGCCCGTGCTGCATGAGCTCATCGAGGAAGCGAGAAAGACGGGCTGCCCGATCCTGCGCTCGGATAAGATGACGACGGCGCTCATGAACGACCTGTTTTTCTATCTGAACGAAAAACTCGCGCCGCAGACGAGCATGCACGGCGTTCTGATGGACGTTTCGGGCGTCGGCATTCTGCTCACGGGGCACAGCGGCATAGGAAAGAGCGAAACGGCCATGGAGCTGATCAAGCGCGGGCACCGGCTCGTTGCGGACGACAGCGTGATCGTCAAGCGGGTGGCGGGAGATCTCATCGGTTCCGCGCCCGAGATGATACGGTATTTTATGGAGCTTCGGGGCATCGGCATCATCAATATCAAGAACATGTACGGCTCCGGTTCCGTGCTCGACCGCAAGGAAATAGAGCTCGTGATGGAGTTGGAAAACTGGGATGAGGGCAAGGTGTATGACCGCCTCGGGGAGGGGGCGCAGTACGAAACGATCTTGGGCGTTAAAGTTCTCAAACATATCATTCCGGTAAAGCCCGGCAGGAATCTTTCCATTATCATCGAGGTCGCGGCGCGTAATTTCAGGCTGAAAAGCATGGGATACGACGCAGCGCAGGAGCTCATCAGTAGAACGATAGGAAGATGATAAAATGCATTGAAAAGAGGCGCATAGGCGCCTCTTTTTGCATATTTTAAGTACTATGCGAGACATATACGGCGCGAAAATGTGCTTCGGGCATAAGAGCGTACGCGTTTTAATATAATAGTCGCATGAAGAGAAGAAGGATCTCGACCGCCGTTCTTTCACTGGCGCTGGCGGCGCTTGCGGCTTTTTGCTTCATCTTTGCGTATCCCGCGCTGTCAGACGCGCATACGGCTGAGCCGCTCGGCTATACGGGGATACTGCGGCTTTGGCATATAGACGGGTTCGAAGGGGGCACGGGTTCGCGCGCCTCTTTCCTTGCGCGCGTTGCGGGGGATTTCGAAAAGCGGAACGAGGGAACGCTCGTGATGGTCGTTTCGCATACGCCCGAAAGCGCGCGGCAGGCGATCAACGAAGGAAAACTGCCGGACATGATCTCTTTCGGCGGCGATTGCTCTTTTGTTTTAGAAGCCGCGCTGCCGCTCGAAGGGTATACCTGCGCCGCCGCTTCCGTAGGAGGGGCGGCGTATGCCGTGCCGTGGTGCAGGGGCGGATATCTGTTATTTTCCGCGGAGGGGGATTTTTCCGATATTTCTGCGGAGAACACGGTGATCTCGCAGGGGCGCGGAAGCGTGCCGTACGCCGCCGCCGTGATGGAAGGAATGCGCGGCGATTTTGCGCTGCTGCCTTCCGTGCAGGCGTACACGGCGCTGATCGGAGGGAAATATAAATATATGCTCGGCACCCAGCGCGACGTATACCGATTCATTGCGCGCGGGTTTTCCGTTTCCGTAAAGCCTGTGGAAAGCTATTGCGACCTGTGGCAGTATATCTGCGTTTGCGCGGGCGAGGCGCAAAAATACGAGGCGTGCCTGCGCTTTATGGAGAGCCTGCTTTCCGAAACGGTGCAAAAATCGCTCTCTTCCGTGGGCATGCTCAGCCCGTATTGCTCCGTTTACGGGGAAGAAAACGCGGCGATGCGCGCGTTAGAATCCATTTCTCCCGCGAAAACATTGTTCGCCTTTGCGGACGCGGGCGCGCGCGAGGCTTTTGCGTCGCTTGCGGAAGGCGTTTTAAAGGGCGACGAAAACGGCGCAAAAAAATTGGAAAACTATCTCGTATAGATTTGTAAAAATCGGGCGTTTGTAGTAAAATATAGGAGAGAAAAATGGGAGATATTTTTGACCGCGTTGCCGAGTGTGCGCGCGGCTGTACCGCCGAGAGGGATTTCAGCTTTGCCGGGCATACGACGGTCGGCATCGGCGGAACCGCCCGGCTGTGCCTGTATCCCGCAAGTCTTGCCGCGGCGGAAAACGCGATGCGCGCCGTTGCGCGCGCGGGCGTGCCGTACGTCGTGCTCGGCGCGGGGGCAAATGTGCTCGCCGCAGACGCGGGCTTCGACGGGGTCGTGATCTCGACGGAAAAGATGCGTTCCGTGCGGACGGACGGCGAAACGGTCTTTGCCGAGAGCGGGGCGAATATGTCGCGGCTCCTGCGGCGGCTGGCGGAGGAAGGGCTCGGCGGGCTCTCGTTTATGGCAGGCATTCCCGCGAGCGTCGGCGGCGCCGTGTATATGAACGCGGGCACCGCGCGCGGGCATATCGGCGATCGGGTGCTGGCGGTGCGCGCGCTCTCTGCCGACGGAAGGCTGCTGGAATTTTCTGCGCGCGACTGCGCGTTCGGATATAAGCATACGGCGTTTACGGACGCGGGGCTTTTGCTTTTGACGGTAAAACTGAGGGCGCGGTATTGCTGCCGCGAGCGCGCGCTCGCGGACATGCAAGAGGTGCTTGCGGAACGCGCGCGTCTGCCGCGCGGCAGGAGCATGGGGTGCGTGTTCAAAAATCCCGAAGGCTTTTCTGCGGGCGCGCTCATCGAGCGCGCGGGCATGAAAGGCGCGCGGGAGGGCGGGGCGTTCGTCTCCTGCGAGCACGCGAATTTTATCATAAACGGAGGAAGTGCCACCGCAAGGGAAGTGCGTGCGCTCATAGAACGGGTGCGCCGCGCCGTGTTTCGGGAAACGGGCGTGCGCCTGACGGAAGAGATAGTGTACATAGGAGATGATTGAATGTTGCTAACGGGCGATTATCATACGCATACGATATACAGCCACGGCTCGGGCACGGTGCTTGACAACGCGCTCGCCGCAAAGGAAAAGGGGCTGAAAGAGATCGCGATCACCGATCACGGATTCGAGCAGATGGCGTTCGGCATCAAGCGGAAAAAAGTCCCGCAGCTCATCAAGGACTGCCGCGAGGCTACCGAAAAGACGGGCGTAAATGTATATGTGGGCATGGAGGCGAATCTGTGCGACGAGAACGGGCGGACGGATATGACCGTCAACGATTATAAGGACTTCGACGTTTTTCTGATGGGCATACACCGCTTTGTGAAGTTCACGCGGTTCAAGGATTTCTGGAACATGCTTTTCGTGAACTTCTTTTATACGCTCATCAAAAAGGAAGGGAGCAAGAGCCTGATCCGCTACAATACGCGCGCCTATATCAACAGCATCGAAAAATATCCGATCGACGCGGTAACGCACCTCAATTTTTTGTGCTTTTGCGACGTTGCGGAGGTGGCGAAGGCGGCGCGGGACAACGGGACGTATATCGAGCTCAACGCCAAAAAGGTGCATCTTTCCGACGAGCAGCTGGAAAAGGTCGTTTCGACGGGCGTCCGGTTCATCATCGATTCCGACGCGCATTCGCCCGACCGGGTGGGCGACACGAAGCTCGTGGACGACATGCTCTCCCGCGTGGAGGTGCCGCGCGACAGGATAGACAATATAGACGGAAGGACTCCTGCTTTCCGTTTCAGGCAATTTAAGGAAAAGAGTTTATAGCCATGAATAATTTTACGGGCGAGATCAAACGCGAGATCATGAAAAACGGACTGGAAAACGCATGCTGCAAGACGGCGGCGCTCTCCGCCTTTTTGCGCACGACGGGAAGCGTGATCCGCTCGGGAGAAAACTACGGCTTTGAATTTGTGACCGAGAGCGAAGACGTCGCGGCGTTTTTTATCGGGATATTGGAGGAGCTGTACGGGGCGGAGCTCAAAGTGGAACAGGCGACCACGGACGCGCGCAACGGGCGCGACAGGCTGGTGTTTTCCTGCATTTCCGATAAATCGCTCTATATCCTCGGGCAGCTCGGCATCGTCGAACGGGGAGAAGACAGCCTCGAATTCCGCCTCGACATGGACAAGTATGTGGTGGAAAACGCCTGCTGCGAGGTCGCATGGATCAAGGGCGCGTTTTTGGGGAGCGGCAGCTGCACCCTTCCGAAACTGGAAGACACCCGTTCGGGGTATCATTGGGAGATCGTGTTTTCCAATAAATTTTTGGCGGACGACTGCTGCCGCCTGTTGGCGCTGCACGAGATACTGGCGCGGTGTGTGGAGAGGAAGGGCTCTTTTGTCGTTTACCTCAAAAGCAGGGAGAGTATTTCCGACTTTTTATATCTTGCGGGCGCGGAAGGGGCTTTGCAGAAGCTCAACCGCCTCGCGGATAAAAAGGACGAAAAAAACCGCATCAACCGCGTGGCGAACTGTTTGCAAAAGAACTACGACAAAAGCGTGGTCGCCTCCGTCAGGCAGATAAGGGCGATCGAGCGCATCGACGCGCTCGTGGGGCTTTCCGAGCTCGACGAGTCGCTCCGCGAGACGGCGGCCGCGCGGCTGGCGGATAAAGAGGCGTCGCTGAAAGAACTTGCGGAGAGGCTGAACGTATCCAAAAGCTGCCTGAATCACAGGCTGAGGAAACTGGTTAAACTTGCAGAAGAATTAGACGGGGAGGAATAGAAAAAATGAACAGGGCTAAATTTGTGTACAAGAAGGATTCTTACAACGCGTACGACGCGCAGAGGATCGTGTTCGAGGCGTGCAAATTCAAGAGCGAAGTTACCATCGAAAACGGCGACAAGCGCGCCAACGCAAAGAGCATCATCGGGCTCGTTTCCATGAAGTTCGTGGCGGGCGACGAATACACGGTCATGGCGGAGGGCGCGGACAGCCGCGCCGCGGCGTCGGGCGTGGCGAAATTCATCTCGGAGCTGAGCTGACCGCGGTATAACGCGCAAAGGGCGCCCTCTTTTTTGGGGCGATCGAGATCGTTATTTACGCTTGGCGCGCCGACGGGCGCGCCTTTATGAAAAAAGAAAGGGATAAACATGGCGGAATTCGTACATTTACATCTTCATACCGAATACAGCTTGCTCGACGGCGCGTGCAAGGTTGACGACCTTGTGGAGCACTGCGTCAAAAACAACGTGAAGGCGCTCGCGATCACCGATCACGGCAACATGTATGCGACGCTCTATTTTGCCGAGCTGTGCAAAAAGAACAACATTCAGGCGATCATCGGCTGCGAAATGTATATGACGCAGGATCTTACCGCGAAAGACAGTTCGGGCGACTTCGAGCATCTGATCCTGCTCGCAAAGAACAAAAAGGGATATAAAAACCTCGTAAAACTCGATTCTATCGCCTATGTGGACGGCTTTTATTACAAGCCGAGGATAGATTACAAGACGCTCAGAGAGCACAGCGATGGGCTTGTTTGCCTTTCCGCCTGCCTTGCGGGGCGCATTCCGAAGCTGCTTCTGAAAGGGGATTACGAGGGCGCGAAAAAGACGGCGCTCGAACTGAAAGAGATATTCGGAGACGATTTTTATATCGAGATACAGGATCACGGTCTGGAAGAGCAGCGCCGCGTTCTGCCCCTCTTGCTGCAACTCGCGAAAGAGCTGGATATTCAGCCCGTTGCCACCAACGACGTGCATTATATCCGCAAGGAAGACTGGGAAATGCAGGACGTGCTGATGTGCATTCAGATGAAGCGCACGATAGACGATCCGAAGCGCATGAAATTCGGCTCGCAGGAGTTTTACTTCAAGACGCCCGAAGAGATGGAAGCGCTCTTTTCCTATGTGCCCGAGGCGATCTCCAACACCGTGGTGATCGCGAACAAGTGCGCGGAGGAGCCATGCTTTGACCTGAAAGACAACGGCGACCCGATCAAGGATAAGTCGCTGATCCCCGGGTATACGCCCGAAGACGGCTCCGACCCCAAAGACTACCTCACGAAGCTTACCTGGGAGGGCCTCAAAAAGAGGTACGGCGAGATCACGGAGGCCGTGAAAAAGAGGGCGGACTACGAGCTGGGCATTATCCTCGGCATGGGTTTTGCGGAATATTACCTCATCGTCATGGACTTTATCCAGTGGTCGAAGGCGCACGGCATTCCCGTGGGGCCGGGGAGGGGAAGCGGCGCGGCGAGCATCGTCGCCTACGCCGTCGGGATCACGGACATCGACCCGCTCAAATACGACCTCTTCTTCGAGCGGTTTCTCAACCCCGACCGCGTTACCATGCCCGACTTCGACGTAGACTTTTGTAACGAGCGCCGCCCGGAGGTCATCGAATACGTGCGCAACAAATATCACCCCGAAAACGTGGCGCAGATCGTAACGTTCGGTACTTTGGCTTCGAAAGCGGCGATAAAGGACGTTGGCAGAGTACTGCGCGTGCCATATTCCGAAACGGATCGCGTTACGAAGATCATGGACGGAAAGTCTACCATATCCGAGCTTTTGGGGCGCAAGATCCCCGGTCTTCGGCAAAAGCTGGAAGACCCGTCTGTTCCCGAGGAGAAAAAAGACGACATACGCAAGACGCTCGAAGAGCAGGAGAAAAAGCGCAACAACGAGTTTATAGAGCTCTATGAAACGGACGAAACGCTGCGGCGCGTCATAGACATGTCTCTCAGGCTGGAAGGCATGCCGCGCAATACATCCATGCACGCGGCGGGCGTGGTCATATGCCGCAAGCCCATCGCCGAGGCGGTGCCGCTCTCGCGCAACGGCGAAGACATCACCACCCAGTTCGACATGAAAGAAGTGGAGTCCATCGGCATGCTGAAAATGGACTTCCTCGCGCTTACGACCCTTACGGATATCAAAAAAGCGTGCGATTATATCCTCGAAGATACGGGCGTGGAGATAGATTTCAACGCGCTCGGCTATAACAACCCCGAGGCATACGCGCTCATCTCCGAAGGAGATACCGACGCCGTGTTCCAGCTCGAACAGGGCGGCATGAAGCGCTTTATGAAAGACCTCAAACCCGACTGTCTGGAAGACATCATCGCGGGCGTCGCGCTCTACCGCCCGGGGCCGATGGCGTATATCCCTACCTATATCGAGAACAAGCTGAATCCCTCCAAGGTAAAGTACGATACGCCGCTTCTCGAACATATCTTAAAGGTTACGTACGGCGTTATCATTTATCAGGAGCAGGTCATGCAGATCTTCCAGGATCTTGCGGGATTTTCGCTCGGGCAGGCCGACCTCGTGCGCCGCGCGATGGGTAAAAAGAACAAGGCCGAGCTGATGGCGCAAAAGGAAAAATTTATTTCCGGAAACATCGATCAGGGCGGCAACATAGAGGGCGCCGTGAGCCGCGGCGTGCCCAAAGAGGTCGCCGAAAAGGTGTTCGGCGATATGGAAAGCTTTGCGAGCTACGCCTTCAATAAGGCGCACGCCACCTGCTACGCGGTGCTCGCGTACCGCACGGCGTATTTGAAGCGCTTTTATCCGAAGGAATTTATGGCGGCGATCCTCAATAACCGCATCGAAAAAATTGAGGAGATCACAAAATATACCGTTTATCTGAAAGAAAAAAATATCCCCGTTTTGCAGCCGGACGTGAATAAAAGCAAGCCTTACTTTTCCGTGCAGGGAGACGCGGTGCGCTTCGGGCTGAGCGCTTTGAAGGGCGTGGGAGTGGGCGCGACGGAGAAGATCATCGAGGAGCGCAACGAGCACGGGGAGTTCAAGAACTTTCCGGACTTCGTTTTCCGCTGTGCGCCGTTTCTGAACAAGCGCATGTTGGAAGGGCTTATCTCTGCGGGCGCCTTCGACTGCTTCGGCGTGCGCCGCTCGCAGCTTCTCGCCGTCTACGAGAGCGTGCTCGACAGGGCGAATAAGATCAACAAACAAAAATCGAGCATGCAGATGAGCCTGTTCGGCGACATCATCGAGGAGGATGTGACGGACATCTCCTATCCCAACATTCCCGAGCTCGAAAACAACGACAAACTCGCCCGCGAAAAGGCGGTGCTGGGCGTATACGTCAGCGGGCACCCGTTCGAAGGGTATATGCACGCATTCAAAGACTGCTCCTTTTCCTGCATGAAAATGCAGAACTTTGAGGAGGACGAGGAGGGGCGCAGGACATACCCCGAGCTCACCGACGGCGCGCCTGTTACGATGGGCGGCATTATCGGCACCTTCAAAAAGATCATGACCCGCTCCGGCTCGCCCATGGCGTTCATCTCGGTGGAAGATCTGTACGGGAGCATTGAATGCGTCGCTTTTCCGTCGGTATACGAGCGCATCAAACACGTCGTTGCGGCGGACAAGATCGTGTACCTTACCGGAAAGATGCAGCTCGACAGCGAAAAGGCGCCCGTCATCATTCTCGATACGATGAAGGAATACGACGGGAGCGCAGAGTCTTCCGCGCCGGCTGCCGCGGCGCCGGCGGCAAAGCCCGCGAGGGCTGCGGAACATGCGCTGTGGCTGAACGCGACGGCGCTTTCCGACGAGGAGTTCGAAGATCTTATCGCGCTCTTTTCCCATTACGCGGAGGGGCATACGACGGTCAAGATCAAGCGGGGTGCGGAGCGTTATAAGATGACGGGCGTGAACGACTGCCGCGGCCTGCGCGAGGAATTGTTCCTGTACCTCGACGAAAAGGACATCGTAATGGTATAAAATCGCGGTTTTTTGCAAAAAATGAACGTTTCGCTAAAAATTTCCCCGACTATATGAAAATACTTTTGTTTTTAAGGCGGATTTGGTATAATAAGGGAGCAGTCGGTCAAATTTTTACCGGAGCGGTTTTTTGCTCCGTTTGGAGGAGATAGTTATGAAGAGAATCGGTGTTTTGACGAGCGGCGGAGACGCGCCCGGAATGAACGCCTGCATCAGGGCGGTCGTCAGGACGGCTAAATATTTCGGCATGGAGGTGTTCGGGATCCATCAGGGATATGCCGGACTCATCAATGACGATATGGTCGAAATGGGCATGCGCAGCGTTTCCGACATCGTGCAGCGCGGCGGCACCATGCTCAGGACGGCGAGATGCGTGGAAATGTATACGGTGGAGGGGCAGAAGCAGGCGGTCAAAACGCTGAATGCCCGCGGCATAGAGGGGCTCGTCGTCATCGGCGGCGACGGTTCGTTCAAGGGGGCGAAGTGCCTCAGCGAGGATTACGGCATTCCGACCATCGGGATCCCTGGCACCATCGACAACGACCTCGAATATACCGATTATACGCTCGGGTTCGACACGGCGGTAAACACCTGTCTCGACATCATCAATAAGCTTCGCGACACAATGACTTCGCACGAGCGCATCAGCGTGGTGGAGGTCATGGGCAGGCGCTGCGGAGATATCGCGCTCTATTCCGGCATCGCCAGCGGCGCGGAGATCATCGTCGTTCCGGAGATCTCTTACGATATGGAAGACATCGTTCTGCGCATCAACCGCAGCCGCGCGAACGGGAAGCATTCCAATATCATTATTTTGGCGGAAGGCGTTTCCACGAGCGAAGAATTTTCCAAAAAATTGCAGTCTATGACGACTTATTCGGTGCGCGGCACCACGATCGGCCACGTGCAGCGCGGCGGCTCGCCGTCGATGGCAGACAGAATGCTTGCAGCACAGTTCGGCAACAAGGCGGTGCGCCTGCTCAAAGACGGCATCGGCAACCGCGTCGTCGGCATTCACAAAAACGAGATCATCGACCTCGACATCATCGAGGCGGTCAGCATGAAAAAGAAGTTCAATTACGAGCTTTATGAAACGCTGCAAATGATTTCCATGTAACGGTTTTGAATGATTGGGGGAGCTGATTTCGGATCGGCTCCCTTTTTTGGACTCTTTTTTGCAAAATTTCCAAAAAAAATGTGAAAAAATTTCCAAATTAGTCTTGAAATAATCCGAAATGTGTAATATAATAAATAGAGAAAGCGAAGCGCCCGCCGCGATCGCGTGCGGCGCGCGGTATGAAAAAAACTTTTTAGTCTATACTAAAACGGAGTGATACGAAAATGATCCTTACAGTATGTCTTAATCCCTGCACAGACGTCACCATTGAGGTCGATGCGTTGAATGTCGGAAAGCTCAACCACGTTAAAAACAAGACGCTCAGTTTTACGGGTAAGGCGCTGAACGTTGCCATAGGGGTGGCGCGGCTGCGCGGGCAGAGCCACGCAACGGGATTCATGTACAACGAAAACGGATCGCTCTTCGAACAGGCGCTCGACCGGGAAGGGGTGCCCAGCGTATTTATCTGGAATCGCGGGCGGGTCAGAGAAAATTATAAATTTATCGACAACAAGTCTATGCTCACGGAAGTCAACGACGTGGGCGAGCCGATCGCGGAGAACAAGCAGGCGGAGCTTGTAGACCTCGTTGCCAACCTCAGCAAGAGGAGCGACGTGGTCGTGATTTCCGGAAGCCTTCCCCGCGGCATCGAAAGCGATTATTATATCCGCCTGTTCAATGCGGTGCCGGACGGAAAATTGAAGGTCGCCGATTGCGACGGCCCGAGACTTCTGGCGGCGTTGCAGGCGGGAATGGATCTCGTCAAGCCGAACAAAGATGAGTTGCAGAACACGCTGGGACAGGAATTCCGTTCCAGAGAAGACCTTTTGAAGGGATGCAGGACGCTGATCGATAAGGGCGCGAAACGGGTGCTTTTGTCGCTCGGCAAGCGCGGCGCGATCATTACGGACGGTTCGAAAAATTATTACTGCCGCAGCATCAACGTGGCGGTCAATTCTACGGTCGGCGCGGGAGACGGCATGCTCGCGGCCGCGAGCATGTTGCTCGAACAGGGAGCAGATCTGCCTGACATTCTCCGCGCGGGCGTTGCGGCTGGCACGGCGACGGTAACGACCTTCGGGCAGATATCCTTTACGAAGGAGAAATACGACGAGATCTACGCAAACCTTACGGTAGAGGAGTTTAAATAAATTTTGATTACGGTAGCAGATGTCAAAAAAGACGAAGAAGTAAAGGCGATCATGTATATGGCGGAAAATCAGATCGAGGCGCTCGGTTTTACCGAGCACTCGGTGCGCCATTCGAGCATCGTGAGCAACTGGGCGGGCGAGATATTGCGGGGCATCAGAGCGGACGAGCACAGGGTGGAACTCGCAAAGATCGCAGGATACCTTCACGACATCGGCAACAGCATCAACAGAGACAATCACGCGCAGAGCGGCGCGATCCTCGCATATAAGATACTGACGCGCATGGGGATGTCTTATATGGACGCCGCCGACGTGATGATGGCGATCGGCAATCACGACGAGCACGAGGGGCTTCCCGTGAGCGACATAACCTCCGCTCTGATCTTGGCAGACAAGGCGGACGTGCATAAGAGCCGCGTCCGAGCCAATACCACCCGTATGAATACGGAAAGCCTGAATATACACGACCGCGTGAATCTCGCAGCGGAAAAATCCGCCGTATATGTCGATCAGCAAACGGGGGAGATCATTCTGAATATCGTCATTGATACGGACAAGTGCCCCGTTATGGATTATTTCGAGATCTACTTCGGAAGAATGCAGCTGTGCCGCCGCGCGGCGGATTTTTTGGGGAGAAAATTTGTGCTCATCATCAACGACGTGCGCCTGCTGTGATCGATTGGGTAAAGCTTACGCGCCCGTGCCGATAAATCGGCACGGGCGCGTTTTACGGGCAAAACTTTTTGCAGGCTCTATTTCGCATGCGCTGCGTATCGCCCGCTTTGCAGGTATGGTGCCGCCTTATGCGGAATGCCGCCAAACGGTCAGGCGACCCTGCGGGATTCGATGTAATAGTTCCAGCGCTGCGTTGAGATGGGTTCTATCACGGCGTGGTCGGTCGCGGTGTGCAGGATATAATTGTCGCCGAGATACAGCGCCACGTGCCCGATGCGCTCCACGCCCGTCTTATTGTATCGGGAAGAATTCGTGAAGAACATGAGATCTCCGCGCTTTAAATCGCTCCTGGCAACGTGTTTGCCCTGTACGACCTGCGTGCGGGTGGTAACGTCTAAAATGACGTCAGCGCCGTAATAGTAGATGTACTGCATCAGGGAAGAGCAATCGTATTTGGCGGCGTCGAAATTTTTAAGGAAATTGCCTTTGCCGTCGTGCAGTCGCACCGCGCCGTAAACGTAGGGGTGCCCGAGAAGTTTATATCCTTCTTCGATGACTCTTTCGATCTTCTCGTCGATCTCGTGCTCCATATTATAGAGCTCTGTATATCCGCTGCCGGCGCTTACATAGGCGGTTTTGCTGCGGAATTCCGTGATGTACCAGCTGCCTGTTTTACCCTTGTAAATGAGCATGTCGTTCTTGTCCAGAGACCCGAGGGACGTATAATTCGTTCCGGGGCCGCTGCGCACGTTCAGCCCGCTCGTTTTTGCTCGGATGTATTGGCTGCCGTGCTTTTTTTCTTCGTCTTCGTCTGCCGGTGCATTTTCTTCGATACCCTCTCCGTTCTCTTCGGGCGGCAGAGCTTCGGGCGGGGTTGACCCGCCGCCGTTTCCGCCCGTTTCGGGCGCTTCGGGCAAATCTTCCGAAACGCCGCCGTTATCGTGAATGTTGTCTTCCTCGGGAAGGGGGGATTCGATCGAATTTCCCTTTTCGAGTGAACTTGCGATGATAAAATAGGTCAAAAAGCCGAACGTTGCCGTCAGAGCGATCGACAGAAACAGTGACGCCGCTCTTAAAATTGATTTTTTCATATCTCTACCTCCGGCGTATATAATACAGGAAATATGTGAAAAAATCAATGCAAAAATTTTACTAAAATCGGCAAAAACCGCCATTTATCGTGTACTATGTGTGACATAAACGGCTGTTTTTCCTGTATTTGCGCGCTTTGGAGAGATTTGGCTGATTTGACTTTTGCCGCGTTTCGTTTTATAATGAACGGGAAAGCAAACAACGGGAGACGGACAAATGTTCTGGTGGTGTTGGTTGATTGTGGCGCTCGCGGCAGCGGCCGTTCTTGCGGTTGCGGCGGCTGCCGCGGCGGGGCTGTATGCAGTACATAAAATTTACGGCCGCAGATACGACGGCAATCCGAACGTAAAGTATTTTACGGCAGAGGATTTTGACGGGTTGCGTGCGGAGCCCGTGTCATTTCTTTCCGGAAAAGAGACCTTGCGTGGGTTTATATACTCGCGCGAGCTTCCCTGCGCGGGCGCGGTGATCTTTTCGCACGGCTTCGGTGCGGGGCATACCTCGTATACGACGGAGATAGACCGGCTGACGAAGGAAGGATTTAAAGTGCTCGCCTTCGACAATGCGGGGTGCATGAGCAGCGACGGGGATCGGCTGGGCTGCTTTGACCGCGGCGTATGCGATCTTGTTGCCGCGGCGGAGTTTGCCTCCCGCGACGAGCGGCTCAAGTACTTGAAAAAGGCGTTTGTGGGGCATTCGTGGGGCGGTTTTTCCGTGATGAACGCCTTTCCGCTTGCGGACGGCGTTTGCTGTGCCGTGGCGATGTGCGGCTTTGAAAGCGGTTCGCAGGTGCTCGCGCAAAATATTTTCGGCGCGTGCGCGCCCCTTCGTGCGGTTGCGGCTGCGGCGATCGCCCGCCGCAGCCTTGCGCGGTCGGGCATGAAGCGGGGCAGACGTTCGAGCGCTTCACTCATAAACATTAAAAAGCCGATCTATCTTTTATACGGAGAGAAGGACGCGACGGTGCGTTACCGCTGGAACGGAAAAAAGATCCTGCGCGCATTGAAGGAAAATCCTTTTGTAAAGGGTGAGACCTTTCCCGATAAAGGGCACAACGTATATCTGACGAACGAGGCGGAGCGGGCGCTGCGCGAAACGTTCGGTTCCATTGCAAAGATCGCCAAAAAGGATAAGGTGCAGGCCGCGCGCATGTATAAAGAAGTGGATTATGCCGCCGTCACGCAGGAGGACGACGCCGTGATGCGGCGCATCGCGGGGTTCCTTCGCGAGAATATGTGAGAACGCGGGCGCGGGAAAAATAGCGCGGGCCGCTGTGTATTCGACGGCCGAGAGATGCGCGCGGAAAGCGCTTTCGGAATCTGAATAAAAAATGCCGCCGCGCGTTGCCGCGCGGCGGACATGGTATATACGGATAGTTGTGTTACAGCGGCGCTTCGCTGCGGCTTTGGCGGAATTGCCCCGGGGTCATGCCGCATTTTTCCTTAAAAATCGTGCAAAAATAGTGTTCGTCTGCAAAAACGAGCGCGTCCGAGATCTCCCTGACGGGCATATTTGTGTTCACGAGCATGAATTTTGCAAGCTCAATGCGCCTGTCGAGCAGGTATTTATAGGGCGTAGTGCCGTAATATTTTACAAAATCTCGGTTGATCTGCGACTTCGATTTATACAGTTTGGCGGAAATATCCTCGACGGAGATCTTTTTGGTGAGGGATTCGTTGAGCAGGAATTTCGTCTGCTTCGCCGTTTCGGAGATCTTTACGGTTTCCCGTTCCCGTCCTGCGAAGCGGCCGAGGTCGGAGAGTATGGAAAAGAGGATATTCATGACGGGATAAGCGATCGCTTCGTTGTCGGGCGAGCGCTTTACGAGGGAATAGATCTGCGTCATTTTGTCGGCGGCGTTAAAGCCGTGAAAGACGCCCGTGCCCGCAATATGCATCGCCTCGAACGCCGCAGAGAAAAAATCGCAATAAAAGTTGATCCATATTTTTTTCATGGGATCTTTCGCGTCGGAGTAATAATGCTGGCGGGTGTTCGGTTCGAGGCAGTAAAAATCGCCTGCCGAAAGCTCGTGTTTTACGCCGTTATAGATCAGGGTACCCTTGCCTTCGAGTACCTGCTCGAATACGAAGAAGCGCGCGCCGCCGCGCTCGATGAAATACCCCGGCATGGGATCGGTGATGCCGGCGCAGTCGATGTTGAGCGGGAGCGCGTCGGACTTGTTGAATACATAGATGAGCTCTTCCTTGGAGCGTTCGCCCATTCTGAAATATTCCTGCATAAAATTGTTTGTATCCATATCGCCTTGTTTCGCGCTTTTTTATTCTATTATAGCAAAAAAGCGCGCGGCGTGCAAGAGGGTGCGCGCAAAAAGAAAGATAGCAGGGTAAAAATAAAACGGACTTGCCTGAGCGCGGTGCGAAAACGCGGAAAGGCAGGTGATATCCGAAAAGGAGGGATTTGCTATGGCGGGTTGCCGCAGCGTACATAAATTGGCGGGGCGCCTGCGCGCGCTGTGCGCGGCGGAGGGCGGCTCTTTGATGGCGATACAATCGAACGATCGCAGGATCACTCTCGTGGCGGGCGGCTATCCGCTGTTTGTTGGCGGGAAGATCGCGGGCGACATAGGCGTCGGCGGCGGAACGGAGGAGCAGGACTGCGAGATCGCCGAATATGTGCTTTCCGTATTCGAAAAGGAAAAAATTGCATAAAAACACATAACGGTTGACTCGCCGCCCCTTTTTATGATAAACTAAACGAATCAAAATATAAGGAGGGGGAATATGTCTGCTATAAAAAGATCTATTTTTATGCGGCTCTTCGGGCCGGGTGCGCAGTTTCGGAGATTGAGTGAAAGGGAGGACAGTCCACAGCTTGTTCGCCTTGGCGTTAAGGGGATCGTATTGGCTTGTATCGGTACGCTCTTTACGATTCTGCTTGCGGTTTTAGGTTCTCTTTGTGCGGAAAATATGCTCAGCGCCCGTCTCGGAGACGGAGACGTGAGTTTTCCGTTTCTTTCTCTGGCGGGGGCGATCGTTTTTTTTGCGGGTGCGGTGTTTTTCTATTTCGGGCTCGTGTTTACTTCCCTTTTTTACGGGATCTATCAGCGCAGGCTCAACGACAGGGGCGTGGGTAAGGCCGCCGTTGCCGTCAGCACGGTTGGGTTGATCATATCCGTCGCCGTATCGGTCGCCGTCATTATGGTCATAGTATAAGTGTATCGCGGGCGCGGACTTTTCTGTCCGTGCCCATATTTTTGGCGGAGGCGTGCGCGTCATGCAGGAAACTGCGGCCGGGCAAAATCTGAACCGTGTTGCTGTGCATAAAAAGACAGGGCGATGCCCTTTCTTGTACTTGAAAAAAAAGAAAATATGTGATAAAATATATAAAAATGTTACAATATACATGCTTGATTTTTGTTTGACGGAATGTATGTTGGCTTCGACAGAGAGAATGAGCAAAAGTTTAAGTGATGGTGCTTTGTAAACGAAGTTTACGAAAAATTCGAAGATGTATTAGAATAAATAAAAGGGGATAAAAATGTATGAATAAAGTTGACGTCTTTTTAAGTTATGAGCATAATATGAAGTCGGTGGTGGATCATATTTGTTCTGTTCTTGAAATAGAAGGTATCCGTTGTTGGTATGCTCCGCGTGATGTGAGCGGCGACTATGCGACGAGTATAGTGAATGCGATTGACGAAGCGAGTATTTTTGTTGTAGTGCTTAACAATGCTGCCTCTAAGTCTGTACACGTACTCAACGAGGTGGAAATTGCATATAAGCGCATCATTGAAAAAGAAGGAGATCTCACGATTCTACCATTCAAGTTGGACGGCGAGGATTTGTCTAAGGCTATGGAATACTATATTAAGCGGCTGCATTGGATCGATGCGAGCACACAGGGCATTGAGAATGCGATTTTAGAACTTAAGACGAAGATTCTCACCATTTTAAAGCCAACACGCGAACATAACGCGGAACTGCAAGAACGGCACTCCAATGCGTATTATGAGGAGAGAGATGAGAAGGAGCGTGCGCGTCTGCTTATCCAACAGCGCCTCCTCGAAAAGTTTGACGGTGAGTTGTATGATGCCGTTGCGGCAGAACGAGATGAAATGTATGTTCTAGATCTCGGTTCGGCAAACGGCAGTTTTGCTATGAGCCGCTTTGGTGGTCGGAAAAATCTGGGTTTTTTCTTGGGTATAGAGTTTAATGGCGAGGCAGTGGACAGTGCCAATGCGGTATACGGCAATGATCATATTGTTTTTGAGCAATGTGATCTTGAAGGCGAGGAGGTGGAGAATGTTATAAAAAAGGCGTGTGAAAAATACAGTATAGACGGCTTTAATGTGGTTAATATTTCCATGCTTATTCTACATTTGAAAAATCCCGTTCGCCTACTTAAACGTATCCGCAAATTTGTAAAGAGCGGGGCAACTATCGTCGTTAAGGATATTGACGATGGACTCAATCTGGCATATCCGGATCATGAGGGGAATTTTGAATATGCTATACAGTTATGCTCTAAAAATCCGCTTGCAGGGTTTCGGGCGAGCGGACGGCAGATCCCGTATTTTTTACGTAAATCAGGGTATCGTGATATAAACCTCGTTCGTGCCGGGCTCAACACGCTTGAAATGGACTTTGATGAGCGTGAAGCTTTGTTCCATATCTATTTCTCCTTTATTTACGGAGATTTTGCTACTCTTGCGCAACAGTCGCCTGACAATACGCTTTATTGTGAGAGTGCTGAGTGGATGAAAAAGCACTATGAAGAGTTAGCTGATGAATTTATGAGTGATGATTTCTTTTTTTCGCTTGGATTTATGCTATACACGGCAAAAAAATAAGTGCGGGAAAAAGACCGCATTAACAGGCAAAAGCCGTGGCCGTTTATACGGGCGTGCAATACAGAAAAAATTATCGTTTCAAGCACGATCCTTTGTCGAATTTTTTATAGCTTTTTTTAGACGAATTTGAAGTTACCGGGAAGACAGGCGCGGACTTTTGTGTTTTACGGGCTGAATTTTTATCATGAATATTCGTTGCGATCGGTGGCTGCGCGCGAAAAGTCGATACCGGAGGACTGCCGCGCGCGGGATACGGCTACGGACATGCATTTTGTGAAAAAGCGGATCCGCCGGGGTACGGCGGGCCCGCTTTTTTGTGTAACGAAAAAACATCGAAAATTTGTTTCGGTGTTTCGTATGTGGCGCAGATAGAGGGATTTGAATCCGCGGCCTCGTCCTTCAGCCAAGGAGCGGATTCAGAACGCCGCGCGTATTTTTAACTGTTTTTGCGGAGAATTTATAGATTACGTTGCTCATATAAAAAAGTTTATCTTCTGTTTAAAATTATTTATCGTTCTGTTTATCTGTCTGTGCTAAATTAAATTTATTCATGACGGGAGGCGTATGGCATGGATAGGAAAAGCCAAAGTGAAAAAAGTATAGAAGCAGAAGCTGTGTCGGACAATGCGGCGCAGAGAGAGTTGTCTCTCCGATACGAAAACAGGCGTCAGGTTGCAAAAGGAGGGATCCTCGGTTTTTTTATCGGGCTCGCCGTGATCGTGCCCGGCGTGAGCGACAGTGCCGTCGCCATCATCTTTAAGTTATACGAAAAGTTGCTGTATGCGCTCGGTAACTTTTTACGGAAATTTAAAACATGCCTGCTTTTTTGTTGCCGATCGCCATAGGGCTTGTTGCGGGATTTGTTCTCGGTTTTTTTGGTGTACGGGAACTTCTCAATCTTCTTCCGTTTGCTACCGTCGCCCTGTTTGCCGGGCTGATGACGGGCGCATATCCCGCGGTTACGGATCAACTTAAAGGTGTCCGCCCCAAAAAGACACATATCGTCTTGTTTATTGTCGGGCTTGCCGCTCCGGTTATGATTTCAGCGATCACTGCTTTTTCCTCGGCAGGAGAACGCTCTCTCGATGATCTCGGGGCGGGACAATACATTTTGTTCCTCGTTCTCGGCTATGCGGTGGCAATCACGCAGCTCGTCCCCGGACTCAGCGCGACGGCTCTCTTAATGGCGGTCGGGTATTTTACGCCGCTTATGAACTCGGTCAGCTTATCGTACCGGCAATCAAACCCGCAGATATGGCTCGTCTATGCAATGCTCATTATCGGCTTTATTGCAGGACTTTTTACCGTTTCTAAAATCTTATCTTTTATCATGAAACGATACCGCCGCGGGGCGTTCTTTACGATCGCGGGGCTTTCGCTCGGTTCGATCGCAACGATGTTTTTAAACTCGGAAATATTGGCGGTGTACCGTTCGTGGGCAAATGCTTTTTCTTGGAGCGACCTTGTGCTCGGGATCCTTTTGTTTGCCGCAGGCGTTGTAATTGCTCACTTTTTCGTAAAATATGAGCGGGCGAATGAAAAAATTGAAAAAAATATTAAAAATTTATCGTGAGTTAATTTTGATCAGGCTGATTTTCGTGTATAATTGTAACGGGTGAATTATGAAGATGAATATAAAAAAACGGCTTGCTGTTTCCAATCTGCTTATGCTTCTCATCCCCGTTGCGGTAGTGCTTATAACGGGACTCGTGTTTCTGATCATCATATTTTCGATGCTGAACAGCGACGGTTTTCGGTTCGGAGAGGAACGTTTTTACGATCATAAAGACGAGATCGTGGGAATGATAGAAGATTGTCTTTCGAGCGATTCTCCGTCTGACGGGTTGACGGATATCATAAATTCTGCCGGGCAATCTGATCTGCGCATCATCGTTGAGGAGAACGGCGAAACGATCTACGAGGCGGGTGTAAGCAGTGCGTCGGACGGCGGATTGCTGTCGATGTCGTCGGACGGCGAAAGTGTTTTTGTATCGGACGGGACCCGGCAATTATACAGGACGGCGGTAACGTCTGACGGCAGAACATATATGATCGCGGTTTTCTGCAATTATTCCGCTATCCCCGAACAGGCTTTGGAAACCGCGCTTACGGTTACGGTAGCGGGGCTGGTCGTACTCGTGATCGTAAGCATTATCCTCGCGATCCGCCTGCTGTCACGTTCGGTTTTCCGAAAGATCGAGCGCCCTTTGGATAAATTGCTTGCCGGGGCGAAGGAAGTGGCGTCGGGGAATCTCGATTACCGCATAGAATATCATGAAAACGATGAATTCAAGCCCGCTATCGATGAATTCAACACGATGACCGAAAAGCTGAAAAACTCCGTCGAAATGCTGAAAGATGAGGAGGCGAGCCGTCAGATGCTGATCGTCGGCATCACGCACGATATAAAATCGCCGCTCACTTCGGTGATCGGCTACGTCGAAGGACTGTGCGACGGCGTGGCGGATACGCAGGAAAAACAGTTGCGTTATCTGAAAGTGATACGCAAAAAGTGCGACGAGATCAATGCGCTCGTTACGAAAATGGTCGTTCTGACAAAGAGCGAATACGAACTTTCCGGCGGAAACGAGAGCATTTCCCCCGATACGGAGATCAAAAGCTTCATCGCCGCAAACGGCGACGAATACCTCAATAAAGGCTTGCAGATTCTTTATTCGGGAGAATCGGTGCCGCCGCTGAAAATGTCTGCCGCGGATTTTACGCGGCTGCTCGTAAATATTGCCGACAACTCGCTCAAATATAAAAAAGGAGAGGAGGGACGGTTGCGAATAGAGGTGCGCCGTTTTGAGGGCAAGACCGGTCTTGCTTTTGCCGACGACGGGCAGGGCGTTTCCGCCGAAGATCTGCCGCATATTTTTGACGCGTTTTACAGGGCGGATCGTGCAAGGACTTCGACGGAAAGCGGCAACGGGTTGGGGCTTGCCATCGTAAAAAAAATTGTTACGGCTGCCGGCGGAGAGGTGTCCGCCTACAATAACGAACAGGGAGGGCTGACCGTTTGCGCGGTCTTTTAAGGATATGGAACGGATTTTGATCATAGAGGACGATGCCGATATAGCGGAGATCGAAAAGGACTATCTTGCGCTCAGCGGGTATTCGGTGGATATCGAGAAGGACGGCAACGGCGGGCTGTATGCGGCTCAGAACAGAAAGTATGATCTGATACTCCTCGATTTAATGCTCCCCGGTATAGACGGGTTGGAGATATGCCGCAGGATACGGGGCATAACGAAAGTTCCCATTCTCATGGTCACGGCAAAAATCACTGATTTGGATAAGATACGCGGGCTGGGGCTGGGCGCGGACGATTATATCGAAAAGCCCTTTTCTCCGTCCGTTCTCGTCGCAAGAGTGAAGGCGCACATTGCGCAGTTCAAGCGGCTGCGCGAAGGCGAGGGGAAGGAGACTGCGGCGATTCTGACGGTCGGAGATATCACCGTGAACACGGCGACGCACAGGGTCTATAAGCATGGAAACGAAATAGAGCTCAAAAACAAGGAATACGAGCTGCTCGTTTTCTTCATGACGAATAAGGGCATACTGTTCAGCAGGGAAGATCTGTATGTAAAGATATGGGGAATGGAAGCCTTGGGAGACAATTCCACCGTTGCCGTACATATCAACAGGCTGCGCGAAAAGTTGGAAGACGATCCTTCGGCGCCTACACATATCACGACCGTTCGCGGCGCGGGGTATCGCTTTATTTAAGATGGTTTTATTCCTAAAATTTAATCAGAATTAAGGAGCAGTTTATTTTCCGTTTAAGAAGTTCGGCTACAATAGAGCCGAACTTCTTATTTTACAGGGAAAAAGATGGCATTTCAGATCGATGTACGGTTTGCAACATTTGCTCACGCCGTAAAAACAAAATGCGGCGGCGTTTTAACGCCGATCCTCAAAGCATTGAGCGTGGCGGGGAACGGCGGCGCAATTTTTATCGCGGTATCCCTTGTTATGCTCGCTTTCAGAGGAACGCGAAAAGCTGGCTGTGCGGCTTTGATCGCGTTGGCGGCAAGCGTTCTGATCACGGAAGTTGTTTTGAAAAACATCGTCGGGCGCGCCCGGCCGTTCGCGGACGAAGCATCGGTCTTTTATACATATTGGGTGGACGCCGGCAGCCTGCTTGCGGGCGGATATTCTTTCCCGTCGGGGCATACCGCGGCGGCAATGGCTTTTGCGACGGCAATGTTTTTCTGTTTCAGAAAAGATATTTCGTGGCTCTTTTTCTTTGTCCCCGTTGCAATGGGCTTTTCGCGGGTATATTTTCAAGTGCATTATATTACCGACGTCGCGGCAGCGTTCGTTATCGGCTTTTTATGCGGACTGCTCGCCGTATATATTATAGTAAAACTTTTGTTGAAACTGCCTTTTTTCAGGCGGTTTATGGGGCAAGGAGCATGAAGAATCCGTTGTAAGAAAAATGAATTGAAGCGTGGAGGAAATATTATGATACAGAGTTATTCGCCCGAACGGGAAAATAAAATCGCTAAAATTTTGGCTGGCAAACTGCAAGACGATTTCGTTTCGCTCGATAAGCGCATTGAGCTGATGGACGAAAGCTCTCTGTTTTCCGCTGCTCCGTTTGTGCTGGTAACGGAAAATTGGGAGAGTACCTTTACGCTCGTTACCAATCATCTGATGCAGACAAAGTTGGGCGGGAGCAAAATTCTGTATTGCCTGTTCCCTTTGCGCGACGAACGAAACTTCATAGGCGAAACGGCCGCGCAGGTCATTTCGCAGGAAAAAGATCTCGTTTTGTTCGGCTATGATTATTGGGACTATGATATAGAATATGATATTCCGCGTGTCAGCGAAGTAAAACTTGAAGAAATCGTATCAAATGTACGAAATTGTCTTCCCCTGAAAGACAGGGATCATTCCGTATTTCCTTACAGAGCGCGCCAAAGTTTAAACTTGATTTAAAATAATTTAATGTTCTGTTAAAGTTGCCGTGTTATACTCACAGCGAGATCGACAAAAGAGGAAGTTACGTATGTTCGGCAACACGATGCTTGCCTCCGTATTCAGAGTTCTCTTCGGCGGGTTTCCCGTCGGGGCAGATGCGTTTCTCAAAGTTCTGCTCGTCGTGAATATGGTGGTATCCTGTATCGCTTTTATAGCATACTTTCATCAGAATTTTTACGCTGTGTGCGGCTTGGTGACGAAGATAAAAAAATATGATCCGGCCGCCGTGCAGCACAAATTTGCTTATCTTATCTGTGCGCACGACGAGCAAAGCGTTATCGGAAATCTGATAGACAGCATAAAAGCGCAAAAATATCCGCGGGAACTGATGCGGATATTTGTCTGCGCCGATAACTGCACGGACGAGACCGCGCGTATCGCGCGAGAGAGGGGTGCCGTCGTGTTTGAAAGGGAATCGCCGCAAAAAGGGAAAAGCTATGCTTTGGATTACTCTTTGAAACGGATCGTTCAAGAGTACGAAGCGGAAAAATTCGAGGCTGTTTTTATTTTTGACGCGGACAACCTTTTAGACGCGGATTATACGGCGGAAATGAACAAGCTGTTCGATAAAGGGTATGCCGCCGCGACCTCTTACAGGGCGTCTAAAAACGTCGGAACGAATTGGGTTGCCGCGGGATCGTCCTATATGTTCTATCGCGAGAGCGCGCTTGTTCACCATTCGAGGAGTGCTTTGGGACTCGGAACATATGTATCGGGTACGGGCTTTTATGTCTCTATGGAATTGATCAGGCAGCTGGGCGGCTGGCCGTACCATACAATGACAGAGGATATAGAATTTTCCGTCGACTGCGCGCAGAAAAAAATAAAGATAGGATATAACGAGAACGCCGTATTCTACGATGAACAACCCGAAACGATGCGGGCTTCCTGCCGGCAGAGGCTGCGCTGGTGCCGCGGAATGCACGAATGTTATGCAAAATACAGCATAAAAAATTGGAAAAAGACTCTGCGCGCGGGAATCAGCCCGATCAAGTTTGAGATGCTTGTGCATATCTGTCCGTTGCCTGTCATCACATTCGTTTGGACGTTTTTATGCCTTGCATTGCAGGCGCTCGACGTTTTTTTGATCGGGAACGGAGATTTGGCGCAGTGGTTTATCCGATCGGCATTGCCGTCGGCGGGGATAACTTTTTTATCGCTGTATCTGTTCGCCGTACTCAACGCCGCATTTGTCGTCATACGGAAACATCGCAGTATTCCGTTGCCGATCGCCAAACAGATATTTTATTGCTTTACGTTTCCGATTTTTATGGCAACATTCCTGCCGCTTTCTTTCCTTGCGCTATTCAAAAAGATCGCATGGAAAAAAGTTCCGCATACCGTCAATGCGAGTATCGAGGAAATGTCGGTCGCGTCCGGTCGTCGAGGAAGAAAGGGCGGACGGATCCGGCGCGGAAGAACGGTCGTGAAACGGCTGCGTACATAAAAGCGGAAAGCGCGCAAACGTGTGGGCGCGGCGGTTGACCGGCCTTCGAGAGGATCGGATAAAACAGGGCCTCGGCATCATGCCGAGGCCTTGGTTTTTGCCGCGAAACAGTTGCAGCGATAAAAAAGGAACACCGAAATTCTTTCGGTGTTCCGTAAATGGAGCTGATAGCGGGATTTGAACCCGCGACCTCGTCCTTACCAAGGAAAAGGTCTGTTTTTGCAAGAGAAGAACTCTACAATTTAGATAAAGAAATAACCGCTATATGTTGTGGTTTTTATAAAAAATTTTGCGTTCCATACAATTACTAAAAAACTGCAAACAAATTTTTCTGAAATAGTATGCAAATGTTTGCAATTTATAGAGAAAAGGATAGGTTTAGATGTAAATAAAAAGATTTAGCATTTTTAATGCAAAAAACGCCATTACTTTTTTCATTACGAGAGAATTAATCTTATTTTATAATACTACTTAACTTAAGAAATAATAAAACACTAAGCCTACGAGTTACAATGGGAATTCGCAGGCATAGTGTTTTATTCCTTATTGGAATGTTTCTGTGTTCTGCTACAGCGCGGAGTAAAGTTGAAATGTTTTTTATATAAATGGTAAAAATACGAATTGCTACTGAAATTTAATGTTTCACAGATTTGTTCAACGGACAAAGTGGAGGATTGTAAAAGCGTATGGGCATATTGCAATTTTTGTTCGTTGAAATAATCGGTCAACGATTTCCCCGTTGCTTTTTTAAAGGTACGGCAGATATGCTCTTTGCTGTAAGGGAAGGCGCTTAATAATATCTGCAAATCGGTTTTGAAGTTTTCGGGGGTGGATAATAAAGCCAATAAGCGCGAAATCCAAGGAATGGATTTATTTTTTGCTATTTTCAGATTGTGTTCGATGAGTGCGTTGATGATAAAAGAACATACGTTGCCAGTAATGAGATCTATATTCGGATTATTCGGCTGCGTCGCGGGCTGAACGATTTCTTCCAGATAGTTCATTTGTTGATTATTCAACGTAAAATGCTTATCCCATTCTCCGCTTTCAAGTTTATCATACAAATTTTCGGAATATTGCCGGCACATTGCTTTGAAATAATCGGTTTTGAAAATGATATCTCTATGCAAAAAAGTATAGTCTATATTTTTAAACGTATGTGAATCGGTCGGTGTCAAAAGGCAAGCGTCCCCGATTGAAACGGTATCGATAACTTTGTTTAAGTTGTGCAGGCATTGACCGCCGAGTACATAAAAGAATTCGATAAAATCATGGCTGTGCGGGCCGGGATCCTCGTAGTGTAAAATCAAATGCGTAAAAATATTATAATCGCTGTTGAAAAAATCATCGTTTGTAAGTTGTTTTCCTAATTGAACCATAAATAACCTCGAAATCAAACGGAAAGAGAATTGATAAACAATAAATCCATTGAGAATTGACTCGTTTATAATATAGCACAATATCTTAAAATAGGCAATAGATTTTCAAGAAATATCAATACAGAGCATAACAAAATCAAAATGTGGTATTGAATTTCTCGGGGAGGGAGTGCTATACTTATATTAAAGGTAAAGATTAAGAGGTGGGTAATTTGGAGAAAGTACAGTCTCAAAAAATAAATATCGGTATATGGAATAATCCGCCGGGTCAGTATCGCGCGGCGCCGTTTTGGGCGTGGAATACAAAGCTGGATGCGAAAGAGTTGTTGCATCAGATAGACTGTTTTTACGAAATGGGCTTAGGCGGGTTTTTTATGCATTCGCGCGCGGGAATGGCGACCGAGTATCTTGGCAAAGAGTTTATAAATTGCGTACGGCTATGTGCGGAATATGCAAAAAAGAAAGGTATGGTTGCCTGCCTGTACGACGAAGACCGCTGGCCGAGCGGTTTTGCCGGTGGGTTTGTAACGCGAGAAAAAACGTTTAGACAAAAGCAGATTTGCGTATCAAAAAAGGCTCCCAAAGAATTTTTCACCTGCTATGGTCTCGACGAGCGCGATCCTTATTGTATTTCGGTGTATGATATCGTATTCGACCAATCGGACAGGATATGCGGATATAAAACAATCGATGCGATGGATTTTGCCGAGGGCGAAAAATGGTACGCATACGTTTTGAATAAGCCGCGCTGTGGATATCATAACGGTTATACATATACGGACACCTTTAATCCCGCTGCAGTGGATACGTTTATAGAGACGACGCACGAAAAGTATAAGAGGGAAGTCGGCGAACTATTCGGAAAAACAATTCCGGCGATATTTACCGACGAGCCTAATTACGGGCGGTTTACCTTCAAGAAATTCGCGCGTGACGGCGAGGACACGTTTCTGCCGTGGTCGGAATGCGTTCGGGCAGCCTATACGGAGCAGTATAACGATGATATTGTCGATTACATTCCCGAATTGGTCTGGAATTTGCCGGAAGGCGAAGTCAGCAGCGTTCGGTATCGGTATTATAAAACGATTAGTAATGTATTTGCGACTTCTTATTGCGACCGAATTGGTAAATGGTGTTCCGATAACGGTATTGCCTTAACCGGACACGTTTTAGACGAACCGACGCTCTCTTCGCAAATGTGCGCGGTGGGCGACGCGATGCGCTGTTACAAGAATTTCGACATACCCGGCGTGGACATGCTTTGCAATGATATCGAGTTTACTACCGTAAAGCAGGCGCAATCCATAGCGCATCAATATGGCAGGAAAGGCGTTATGAGCGAATTGTACGGCGTTAGCGGCTGGGATTTCGATTTTAGGGGTCACAAGTTTCAAGGCGATTGGCAGGCTGCGCTGGGCGTAACGCTGCGCGTACAGCATTTGGCATGGCTTGGTATGGCGGGATCGGCAAAACGGGACTATCCCGCAAGTATAGGCTGTCAGTCGGCGTGGTATAGAGAGTATTCGTACATAGAAAACCATTTCGCGCGGCTCAATGTCGCGCTTACGCAAGGCGAACCCGTCGTAAACGTAGCCGTTTTGCACCCCATAGAAAGCGCGTGGCTAACGGCGGGCGTTTGCGAGCAAACGGCGGACGAACGTATTGCGATGGACGAGAGATTCAAAAGTCTGACCGAATGGTTGCTGCGCGGCCAAATCGATTTCGATTACGTCTGCGAAAGTTTGCTTGCGGAACTTTATTCCGAAAGCGAGGAAGGATTTTGCGTAGGAAAAATGAAGTACGACGCGATTGTTGTTCCACCCGTCATTACGTTGCGTAAAACCATGATAGACGCGCTACTGCGCTTTGCCGATAACGGCGGAAAGGTAATCGTGAGCGGCGATTGCCCCGAATACGCGGACGGAGAAAAAAGCGATAAGGCTGCTGTGGTGTGGGAAAAAGCCAAGCGGGTAAATTTTACCGAAAACGATATTTTGGAATCGTTGCGAGCCGAACGCGAAGTCGCCGTTTACGACGAAAACGGCGGCAGAAAAAGAAATCTGATCTATACGATGCGGGTATGCGGCGGCGATAAATGGCTGTTTATTGCGCATTGCGATATGCCCGTACGATTTGACGGCGCGGATTGCGTACCGGAACATCTGACCATACGGATACGCGGCGAATACGACATTACGCTGTACGATACGGTAAGCGGCGCAATCAAGGAGATGCCGTGTTCGTATACCAAAGGATATACGACGGTGTGGATAACGTGTTATGCGTTTGATTCGCTGCTCTTCGAGCTTACGCCGCGTACGTCTTGTGATAGCGCTGTACAAGAGGAAAAAAAGGCGCGAAACGATGCGGAACGACAAGAAATCGTCCTTCCCGATTTTGTCGAATATGCGCTTGCCGAACCGAACGTACTAGTGCTGGATATGTGCGAGTGGTCTTTAGACGGGATCGATTACACTCGTCGGGAAGAAGTTCTTAAAATCGATAAAAAAATCAGGGAAACATTCGGTTATCCGATAGCGAACGGGGAGGACGTTCAGCCTTGGTGCGTACCGGATAAAACTCCCGATACATTCGTGTACTTAAAATTTATTGTCGAATGCGAAACTGATGCGGATTGTTTGCTCGGTTTCGAGCAAGCGCAAAGTGTTTGGCTGAACGGCAAGGAAGCGGACAGTACGGAACGAGGATTTTTTGTCGACAAGGCAATACACACTATGCCTCTACCGCCGCTTCATAAAGGAAAAAACGAATTGGTGATTCGCGCGCCCGTAAGCGAGCGCGTCAGTTTGGAAAATTATTTCTTGCTCGGCGATTTCGGCGTTCGCGCAGTCGGCTCGCATTCGTATATCGTAAAGCGTCCCGAAAAAATCTCGTTCGGTTCAATCGTCAATCAAGGCTTACCTTTTTACGGTGCGGGTATAACGTATAAAGTTCCGTTTGCATGCGACGGAGGAGATATAACGGTAACTGCCGACGAATATGCGGGTGCGCTTATTGCGGTACGGCTCGACGGAAAAGAGGTTGGCAAAATCGTGCTTCCGCCTTACGAAATTTCCATACCGGACGTGCCGGCGGGAAAACATATATTGGAACTTACGTTGTACGCAAGCCGTATCAATACTTTCGGCGCATTGCATCTGACTGCGCCGCTATATTGGAAAGGCCCGAATATGTGGTACACGGAAAATAATCTGTATTCGGAAGAATATCGTTTGACGGATATCGGAATTATGAAAAAACCGAAATTGCAAATAGGCTTGTTGGCTTGCCGTAAATCGGAATAATAGGCAGGAAGTATTCCTATATGCGTGTTGCGCGTATAGGCGCTAATAAAAAAATTGGAGGAAGAAACAATGGCTAAATGGAAAAGTGTTATTGCCGGAATTCTTGCGGTGCTGACGCTATTCGCGTTCGGCGGATGCGGTGGATTAGGGGGTAATGACGGCAAAGATCACATTGTGTTTTGTACATATGGGGATTCTTCGGAACTTGAAATTTATACGGCTATGGTTGACGAGTTCAATCGCACATACGGGGCAGAACACAAAATAGAGGCGCACCACACGCCTAAACCTGTTACGGGATATAACAGTTACATAACGTCTATGTCAACGGCAAAAGACAGTTATGATGTTTTTTTGGTCATTGAAGATCGGTTTAAAGCGTGGGCAAATATGGGATTTATGGCGGAAATGTCGTCTTATTTCGACGCCGTAACCGACATCGATACGTCGGACGTGTTTCAAAACACGGTAAATCGTTTGCGCTTGAATGTGGCGAATAACACGTCGAATCCCACGGATCCGCTGTATGGTTTGCCGCTCGATACAAAACCGTCGGCGCTGTATTATAATGAATCGATGTTTGAAAAGGCGGGGATTATCGTAATCAGTGTGGACGAAAAAGATATGGACGCATGGAATGCAGGCGAAATTGCCGATAAGCGCGGTAAAAAGAAAAGCGATTTTGCCAAACTGAATAATATAACCGTACCAAAAAAAGGATATTATCGCAGTCGCAATCCCTATGTCAGCGGATATCAATGGCAAATGCCTGCCTCCGATGAAATAATGGTGTTCAATAATCGCATTCCTATGAATTGGGATGAGTTGGAAGATTTGGCAATGATTTTTTCGCCGCAAGCAAATCCCAATGCAACGCAACAATTCGGCACCGAATACGGTATGTTTACCGAATGGTGGTTTAATTACGGTTGGAGTGTGGGAGGCAACTGTTTGCAAGATTTATCCGGAAACGGCGATTGGAATTTTTCGCTGCTGGACGAAACGCCGAACTATATCGTTACGGACGAAAACGGCTATGTCGGCGCATGGACGGGCAGACAGTACGCGAAAGGCGAAACGCTCGATTTCAACGACAAATTCAATGTTCCGCAAGGCAAGGTTATGCAGCCTACCGATGACGGTGGCTATACCATAGACGGCAAAGAAGTGGGGATCCGCCCGGAAGTTGCGCAAGCGGCTGAAACGGACGTGTTAGACGAGTTGCCGTCCGTGCGGGATGCTTTTACAAGATATTTGCGTTTGGGCGCTTCTAAATCGAGCATCATAGAAGGGCAAGGCGGATTGGACATCGCTCCTAATCCGATTACGTTCAATAACCGTACGCGTCAGAATTATTGGGCAAGCGGAAAAATGGCTATGCTTGTGGATTATTCCACTTATATCGAAATGTTTTCCAAAACAGCGAATGAAGCCGGTCGCGAATTCAAGTGGGATGTAGCACCGCTTATTGTGTACAAAGAGTACACAGAGCCGTTAAATCCCGGTTGCGATACGGTAAAGGTGATGGGAAAACAAGCGGGAGAATGTAACAGCAAAGCGATGTGTGTGCGCAAACGTTCCAATGTGAAAGAAGCCGCCGCGCAGTTCATTAAATGGATGGCAAGCAAACAAGGGCAAAGCGTTCGTGCGGCGAAAGGTCATTTCCCTAATCAAAAAGAGTTGCTTGACGATATTGTTTACAATGGATATGCTCCGCAAAATGTTACGATCTTCAGTGAAAATTTACAATACCAAGGCGCAGGCGACTGGTGGTATTTGCCCGACGATGCTTGGATTAAAGTATGGGCGAATCCATTAAACAGCGAGGTGCGCAACGGAACGAAAACATACGATTTGTGGAAGAGTACGGCAATTTCGGACACCAATAAAAAACTTACCGAATATTGAGTGCGGAGGGGAAGATGAAAAATAATATGGATGTATCCGCAATCGGAAGCCATATGCCGAAAAAAAGACGAAGCAAAATAGGAAGGCACGAAAAAATCGAAGGCCTTTGTATGGCGCTTATTCCGTTTCTCGGATTTTGTCTGTTTACGGGCTTTCCGTTGCTGTTATCTCTTTTTGTAAGTTTTCAGGATTTGCACTCGTATGATTTATCCACAATGACATTTGTCGGATTTGGAAATTATATATCGCTTTTTCACAATCCGATGTTTAAGCAAGCCGTGGTAAATACATTGTATTTTTGCGTCAGCGTACCAATCAATCTTGTTTCGCAGTTGTTTCTTGCCAATCTACTTGCAAAACCCTTGAACAAGCATTTTGCCAAAGCAGCGCGACTTATATTGTATATTCCTACCGTAATCGGCGGCGTTGCTATATCGCTGATATGGAATTGGATATTGGAACCCAATTTCGGCGTAATCAACACCATTCTCGGCTCGTTGGGACTGGATAAAATAGGATTTACAACGACCAAAGAATGGTTTATGCCGTCCGTATTGCTTATTAAGTGGTGGAGCGTAGGCATGAATGTGCTTGTGTTGCAAGCGGCGCTTGCGAATGTGGATGTATCCTTGCAAGAGGCAGCGTGTATTGACGGTGCAGGCAGCAGAAAAGTATTTTTTCGTATCACATTGCCGCAGATTTCACCCATGCTTGTATATACGTTTACCATGAGTTTCATCGAGTCGTTCGGTGAAATTTCCACTGTGCAAATTCTTTCGGGAAACGATATAGGTCCAAGCGGTTCTGCCATAACGCTCAGCTATCTTATTTACAGAATGACTGAGGCCGAAGTATTTACGCAGGGATTCGGCGTTGCAAGCGCGCTCGGATGGATTATGGGCATATTTACCATTACGTTCTTGGAACTGAGCAATTGGGTTGCTCGCAAGTGGCTGTCGTATGATTGAGGCGAATGGAATGAGAAATACACTTATGATGCACAATGCTTGTCCGAAAGTACGTGTTGCAAGGAAGAAAAAACATTATGTCGGTTCTTATCTAATCATTGTCTTTTGTATGTTGATTGTTTTGTTTGCCGTCTACATAGCAGTGATTACATCGCTGATGACTAAGGCGGAGGCGAACTATGTGGAATTTCATTGGTTGCCCAAGGAAGGTATTTCTTTGCGTGCGTATATTGATGCATTTACAAAAGATTACGGCGGTACAAATGTATTCATCGGGTTGAAAAATACGTTGCTGATGTATATTCCCGCCATTTTAGTAGGCTTGTATACGTCGGCATTGGCTGCATTTGCGTTTGCGAAAATGAAGTTTCCGGGACGAGTGTTCATGTATTCCGTGTTAATGGCAAGCATGATGATTCCCAATAATATGAGCATTATTGCCAAATTGCTTATCTATGATAATCTCGGATGGATCGGAACGCCTTGGCCGATTATGGTGCCGCGTATGCTCGGAATTGCGGCGTGTATATTTTTTATGCGACAGTTCTATATTTCCGTGCCGAAAGATTTGGTGGATGCGGCGCGTGTTGACGGCTTGAACTATTTTGGCACATTCAATCGAGTCATGCTGCCGATTTCCGTATCGCCGATTTTGGTGCAATTTATATTTCAGTTTATTATAGCGTATAACGATTATACCGATCCGCTGTATTTTTTATCCAACAATCCTGATTTGTCTACGATTCAATTAACGCTTGCGTTTTTGGTGGATCCGTACGAACAGGATTGGCCGCTTAGACTTGCTGCCTGTATTGCATCTGCGATTCCGATGTTTTTACTGTATATGTGTACGCAAAATATAATGTTGAAAGGTTTGGAAATTTCTTCATCTATAAAAGGTTAAAATGGAGGTAAAGAAAAGATGAAAAAAGGGTTGGCAACTCTTTGCGCGATTATATGCGCGCTATGCTGTTTCTCGGGGTGCGGCGGCAAAGAGACGAATATAGACGTATTCAATCTGGCGCATTATAACGGCGTATCCGCCGACGGCTCCACCGACAGCAGATATTTCTATAAGAACGACTTTACGCTGATCGGCGGCGACTCGCAAATCATTTACGTAAGCGAGGAGCAAGACGCAACGTACGGCGGTTGGTACTATCAGTACATGTCTATGTGCGACGGCGTCCTGTTGGAAAATTTCGGTGGCGACGATCCGCATCGTTCGGCGATCCACTGTTTCCGCAGCAAGGATTTGAACGACTGGGAGCGTGTGGGTGCGGTGGACAACGGCTATTCCGTTCGTTTTGAGACGTACGAATGGCCCGTAGACAGCTGCTGGGCGCCCGAAGTCATCTATAACCCCTACGATCAGAAGTACTATATGTATTTTTCTGCCGAAGCGAACGCCAATCCCTCCGGATCGGTGGAATACGATACGGGCAGCGATCTGCGTTACGACCGTTTCTTTCTGGCGATCTGCGTTTCCGAAACGCCCGTTGGGCCGTTCAAGCTTTTAACGAGCGAGAATTACTACGGTGATCCAGACGCGGAAAATTTGAATGGAAAAGTAATCACGAGTAAAAATCCCGCAATCAATCCCAAGTTCGATCTGGGACTCGATCATATCTTTGCGACAATCGACGCGCATCCGTTTTACGACGATGTCGACTCGGACGGCGACGGCGAAAAAGATTTGTATCTGTATTTCGTGCGGCATATCAGCGAAGATTCTCCATTCAACTCAGTTTGGGGCATGCGCATGAAGGATATGATCTCGCCTGATTACGATAGCGCGCGTTGCCTTTCCGTGCCCAACTACCGCACCGTGGAATTTATCGAAAACAGCGATCTTCCCGCCATGGATATCAACCGTTACCGTCTGATCGACGAATTTGTTGACGCGGAAGAATACGTGAAGTTGACAGATAAAACGGGCAAGGTTTCCAAGGCGGATTACGGGGAAGAATATCATATCAACGAAGCTCCGTTCATGTGGAAGGACGGAGGCAGATATTATCTTACGTATTCCCCGCAGGGCGTCGGCAGATTCGGCTATCAAGTGCGGCAGGCGCTTGGTACGTCTCCGCTCGGCAAATTTGAAAAACCGACGCTCGATCCCGCTACTATTATGGGTTCGAGCGAAACGAATACCGAAATGCTCGGCAACGGACATCATTGCTTTATTGACGGTGGTGCGGGAGATATATACTGCGTAAGTTGGCCCAACCTTGTTCCTATGACGAGCAATATAGACAAAGACGGACGAGGATATGCGGTCGACCGCATTCATTTTACCGATGACGAAACATACGGGCGCATTATAACGGGCGGCCCTACCACGAGTTTGCAGTATAAGCCGAGCCGTTATACGGGCAGAGTAAATGTTGCGACCAGCGCTACGGTTACGGCAACCAATGCCGTATCGGGAACGGAAAAATATATCAACGACGAAATGGTTGTGTTCCGCGAGTATTATTCGGATAAAGAATTTGCGTCAAACGGTAAAACCACGGTAACGCTTTCGTTCCCGCAAGCTGTTGAAATTTCGGCAATTCTCATATATAACAGTTACGATTACTATTATGCGTTTGACGAAATCGAGAGTATCTTGTTTCATCTGACGGAAAAGCCCGCATGGTTTACGGGTAACAATTATACGGCGACAGCCGGAATTTTCAATCTGCCGTTTAACCGCGATTATTTCGACGCCGAAGGCATGTATATGAACCAAGGCGGCGCGTCGGTGGCATCGTTCAACGATATTAAGGTAAACAAAATCGAAATTACGGTAAGCAAAAAACTGTCGGACTTAAAAGGAGAAGGCATCAAAATTTCGGATATCGTAGTACTCGGTAAAGGAGAATAGGGAAAATGAGAAAAGGAAAATCTCTTATTTTAACCGTGTTGCTTTTCTGTTTGGTGATTTGCACTATATTAGGTCTTGTGGCATGCAATAAAGAAACGAAGCTCAACATCATTGAAAGTGACGACGGCTACACATGGGAATATAACCAACCGTTTGTCGACGAAATGGATGACGACATGAAAATCGACGGCAAACTCGACGAAAATCGTTGGAACGAAAGCGGGAAAAAGTGGCTTACGCACGTGGAAAAAGACGTGAAAATGCGCTACACCACATCGTTCAGCGAAAAGGGATTGTACATTGCCGCGGAAGCGAAAGACGTGCATATGCAATGGAACGATACTCGCGCATTTATGAACAACTCGTCGTTTTTCTTCTATATCATATCGAATAAAGCGACGGAATATCATGCGTTCGATTGTATGGGATTTTATGTGGACGAATTGCACAGTGCATGCCGTCAAGGCTCGCGCTTTGCAGCAAAAGGTTTGCGCACCGTAGATGAGGACGGCATACCTACGCTGACGGCAGAATTTTTCGCCTCGTGGAAATCACTCAATTATACCGTAGACTCCGACACCGGAATGCCGGAGAGCGCCAAGTTTGTGCCGGCGTATCGGTATGTCGAGGCGGTTGAGTCCAATGAAAACGCTTTTTTGAAACCTGCGCTCGCCGAACTTGGCGGCAACAGAGTGGATAACGCCTATGCATTCGATACAAACGGATATATAAACGTGGACGTAGAGGGAGCGGAACTTGGCAACGGCGCAAACGGATTCGCCAAATCGGACGGCTGGGATCTGTCTGCCGTCACGGACGGGGAAAATAAAAAAGTTACTTCTACGACTGAGGGTGACCAAGCAATATTCTTTAAGAATATCAATTCGACGCGTTACAGCTATTCGGTCACTATTACGTACAAAGAGAGCATTGCCGCAGGATTTCCCGCTGTGGGCGTCTTGGATATGAAAAACGCCGCCGATTTCAATATCATGCGGTTTCACGGCGAGGATATTACCGGACCGGGAAAAAACTACCGCTATTTCCTGCTCGATTTCCATAACGGAAGAAGCGACGTGCAGAAGGGGAGTTATGCTGTCGCAAGCAGCGATATCAAGACATTGCGAGTGCGCGTTATAAAAGACAACACCCGTTATTATTACATTATAGACGACAGCTATGCATTTGCAGCTGATTTGAATTGGTTGGGAGGGAAAACTGTTCCCGGCTTGTATACGTTCGATGCAAAAGCGGAATTTTCCGATTGGGAAGCGACCGACTACGAAGGCGCGGCTAACGACAAAGCATTCGAAGAACTGTGCGAAAAGTATATCAAACCCGTTAAAATCGCTTCCGATATCTCGGGCGGAACAGTTACGGCAGACAAACTTGCGGTTGCGGAAAACGGCGAAGGAGTGCAGCTTTCGGTATTGCCTGCAAGAGGATACGTGCTTACCGAACTCACCGTAAACGGAAAATCGATTTACGATAAGTTCGTGATCGAAATGAATAATGGCGTTGCTACGATAGTACCTACCGAGGCAACCGTGATAAACGCTGTTTTTTCACCCATGCCGGCGGCGGATACGTTGCGTATCGTGGGAGCGGTAAAACGCAGTTCGGGAGCGGCGAATATCGGCCTGCCTTATACCGTGAGCGAACAAAGCGGGAAGAATAAGATACTGTATAACAGCGGCAGCACCACTTCCGCCGGAATGTTCGACGTCACCGTTTTGAAAAAAGGCAAGCATATCGTAGGCGGAAAGACGATCGAAACCGACGGCATATATACGCTCACGTTCGAAGGGCAATTTCCCCATGGCGAAACGAATACGTTTATGATCGATACGTCCGATGACAAATTCACAGGCAACTATTATTCGTGGGACGATATCGTACTCAATCCGTTAAAAGTCAACAATATGACGAAAGAGGACGATGACACGATACGTACGACGCATACTTCTTATACGGGCGAAAATTTCTGCTACTACGTGACAAACGATACGGTTTCGGGTGCATTCCAATTGGATATGACGGTGACGGCAACCAACGACAAGTGGCCTTGTTACGGATTTACGATTGAGGACGAGAATAACAACTCTTTACAGCTCTTCGCCGCCGGTTCTACTACGTATCGGATCATGAGCAGTTACGACGGCGTCAATTACGAACAATTCGATAAGAGCGCAACGTATATAGACGGCATAAGCAGATTAAAACTTATCTATGACGAAAAGAAAGACGTTTTCCTGTTTTATGTAAATAATGTGCTTTTTGATACCTTGCGTCGCGCCGATTATCTAACGGGAAAAACGTTCCGTTTCGGTCCGGTGGGATATATGTCGGGTGCAGACGGATCTGTAGAGAGTGTAACTGACGAAAATCCGTTTGCGACGTTTACCGTTCCTACCGTTACCAAAGAGTTTACGGTAAGTGTGCCGCAGGGCGCAACAATCGTCACTTCGGACGGCGTTACCATAACCGCCGGTAAAGTTCCCGTTCTTTCGTCTGTAACTGTAACCGTTCCCAAAACGGCGGAAAAATTCTATACGATTTACGTGAACGGCGTACCCGTTACTACGGATAATACCGATACGGCGGCAAAAGCTACGTTTGACGTTTCGAGCGACTGTAATGTAACCTATAAGCAATCGTATGCGGTAAGCGGTACGGTTACGGGCGGCGATGAAAACTGTGTAATCGTCATTGTGACCGAAACGGGCACTAAAGTATTCGAGGGCAAAGGTACTTCGTTTACAACAAATCTTTCCAACGGCGGATACTATGTAAGCGCAAAAACCGACTCCGAAATGTCCAAAGGCGAATGGTTTGAGGTGAATAATACGGCTGTCGAAACTATCACGCTTACAATCGATCAACCCAAGATAAACCACTATGCTTTTATCAATCAATGGGGCGGTTGGACGTGGAACATGGTAGGCACGTATGAAGACGGAAAGAGCGTTTATCATATCCCCAATCATGATTATTGGGCGGGCGTTTTCGACGGTGGAACATTTTCAAAATCGGAGGATTACATCGTAAAAGCTAAGTTGAATATAGTGTCAGATAATCCGAATAACGGCACTGTGGCGGGATTGGCTTTGTACAGTACAACAGCGGACGACGCGAATAACGTGAAGTTCGAAATCGTATACGACGGTGGTGCGTATTTCCTGCGTGTGCGCGGAAACAACAATGGCGGTTTTAATAAGACCTTTAATTCGGAGAACACACCGTGGGTGAAAGAGAACCAAGACGTGTTGCGACACAACGCGTATATGGCGGTAGTACACAAAAACGGCGGCTATTACGTGTTTATAAATAATACGTTAGTTCTGTCGCTTACGGGAAGCGACGCTACCGTTATCGACAACGAAATTAAGACGGATAACTTGCAGGTCGGCGTATATGCGGAGTTTGAAGTGACCTATGCGGAGTGGGGTTATTCTACCGATGGCGACGAAATATCCGCGCTTGTCGGCAGAAAGATAACGGCTGCCGATATGACCGTGACGGTAAACGGCGAATTCGTAACGGACGGCAATGTAATGCTTGGCGACAGGGTTACCGTTTCGATGATGGTAACCGATGGAGAGACCGTCAGTTTTCTCGTGGACGGAAAGGTGGTGGAAACTAATATTACGAACGGCAAAGCGACGGCAAACTTTATAGTGACTGGAAATCATACGGTAACTGTTTCCGTCAACTATACTGTAAGCGGCGTAACTGAGCCCGATGCAACGGTGGTTTTTGTCAATAGCGACGGCACAGAGGTCCAAAGGGTGACCGCGGACGAGCAAGGCAATTTTTCCGTAATGCTGCCCGACGGCACTTATTACGCGAGCGCCGAAACGGAGAAAAATGTTTCCGCTGTCAGTGAAATTACGGTGGACGGCGTGGCGGTGCCCGATTGCGATATCAAAGTCAACCGTGCTAAAGTGACGGAACTGCTCTTCGATGGAGACAAAAATTTGATATTTGACAGAACGACTGGGCATTATTACAACGATGCGTCGGAGCCGATTTGGGCAGGCGGATTCTTTGCGGACGCCACCGTCGCCCAAGGCAAAGGCTTTGAACTGAGCGTCACCATGAAGGATATGGCTGCTGCGCCTTGGCCGTCGGCAGGATTGCTGATCGGCACTTCCAAAACGGCATACGTGCGGTTTAATCTGATCCGTAACAGCGATTCGGGAGTTTTCGGCTTACAGGTTCGCAGTTCGGCGGCCGGAGAAACGCTTTTGTGGTTGAATGACACGCCGTTCGAAAATCCCTTTGGCGGCGAGGGCGGCACGCTAACGATAAAACTACTGTATCACGGCGGTTGGTATTCGGTCTATTTTAACGGAACGTTGATAGGGCGTTACGACGAAAACATGTCGTTAGGCGACAAAGGGACTCTGAAAGCTCAGCTTGGAGAAGGCAATTTGGAAGTCGGCATGTATGCAGAACGTGCGGTTACTTTTATAGCTTGGGATTTTAAGACGGAGAACATAGAAATTCCTGCTGAAGCGAGATTAAACGGAAGTTTCGAAGGGGTGACTGCATTTACGTACAGCGCGAAAGATTGTGCCTATAAGAGCGTTTGGAATAATAACAATCAACGCAGCGTGAGCGATATCAACGTGAAGGCCGTAACTGAGTGGGTATGGTCGGCAGATGTTCATGTGCTGTCCGATTGGGCGTATCCGTCGGTAGGGCTTGCTCTGTACGATAAGGATGGCGCGAAAGATTTTATAGTAAAAATCATTCGTTTGACGCCGAACGAGACGAGCGATAATAAGGATGCGCAAACGTGTCAGTTGAAGATCGGAACTACCGACTTTGGGGCGGATCCTAATGGAAATGCTACGCAACAGTGGGTAGACCGGAATAAAACGGAGATGAAGGATGAAACGAAAATGGCACTCGTTCACAATGCAAACGGCTATTATCTGTTTATCAACAATGAACTTGTGTGGTCGGCTACGGGTGAAGACGCGGAGATAATTACAAGCGATTGGGAAGAGGTCAATCTTGGTATTTTTGCCGAGCAGGAAGCCTCGGTTAAAAATTTAACTTACTCGACTGACATCAGCAGTTACAATGTAAACTGACGGAAGATTCAGAGAAAATAAGATGTGCCCTTTCCGTAACTACGGAAAGGGCGCATCGAAGAGTGCGTTACCATAAAAGAGGACATCGAAAGTTTGTTGCAAAAAAGTATCGCATAGTAACCCATTGGATAAAATCAAATTCAAAACGCGGGAGCGAAAAACGCAGCAGGCAAAAGCGGAACAGGAAGAAAAAGCATTGCCCGAAGAATTGAGAGAGCCATTCCTGCGGGCTTTGAATACCGACCGATTTATGAAAGCGTTTTGCCTGACCTCTATGTTTGCAGGCTTGCGCCCCGGCGAAGTGTTTGCTTTGAAGTGGAAAGATATTGATTTTCAACAAAACACTTTACTCTGCGTACATACGCGGTACAACTCTACCTTTGGGACGTTTGCAATTGTATGCAGTTTTATGCAAATAGGGCAGAATTAGGACGTTTCAGAGCGCTTCAGACGGAAAGACAATCAGGGAATAACTCTACCTCGCAATTTGCGCTCAAAAAGTTTGCAATTGTACCTGATTGTATGCAGTTGAACCTGTGACCTTTTCCTTGAAACCCCATATTTAGCGATAATATAAAGAAAAAACCACCAAATCTGGTGGTTTTTTTGGAGCTGATAGCGGGATTTGTAAGGAGCGGCAAAAGCCGCGACGGAGCAGCGATTGTTCGCCGCAGGCGCAATCGCGTCACGTTATTTCGGCAATCCCGCTATCGCAATAAAAAAGGAACACCGAAATTCTTTCGGTGTTCCGTAAATGGAGCTGATAGCGGGATTTGAACCCGCGACCTCGTCCTTACCAAGGACGTGCT
>ERZ1643247.376-NODE-376-length-55266-cov-13.328811_pt1 | contig 55266 bp, 40 predicted proteins | sample MGYA00579264_ERZ1643247 | MGnify/ENA primary metagenome ERZ1643247 (study PRJEB29033, sample SAMEA4952262) | chicken gut metagenome | biome: Broiler Chicken; feature: Gastrointestinal Tract; material: Caecum | place: Ireland | collected 2018 | study: Broiler... | reverse complement strand
TCAAGGTAAAACGTAACTTTTACAATAAAAAAAGATGGTAGTTTTGACACTACCGTCTTTTTGGAGGAGGATATTTTAATGTAAACTTTGGAGAGCGAGCAGAATCAGGAGACTATTATAAAGTTGCCTCCGATTCAGCGGGACTGAATAACATTTTCAAGGAAATTTTTGACGATGCCCAGTCCACCGCCGGCTCCGGCTCCCCGATCGAGGAGACCACAACCTCCGGCGGTCAGAATACTCCGGGTTATCTGACATTCACAGATAAGCTTGGCAGCTACATGCAGGTCGACGGAGATACCATGACACTTATCTATGGAGATGCTGCATATACGGCCACACGGAACGAAAACGGCGAGTGGAATCTTCCGAATGAGCCAGTTGAAGGCAATGACGTATATGCTTCAGCGAATCTGTCTGACATTAAGATTACGGTGACAGAGGGAAGCAGCCTTTCCGAGGGAAGCACTGTGACTGTGCAGATTCCGGCATCGCTTATCCCGCTGCGTAATTATCGGATCGATGGCGACGAGGGAACTATGAGCGTGAGCAGCGCGTATCCGGTCCGCTTGTTTTACGGTGTAAGCGTAAAGGAGAGTGCCCTTACAGCTCTTGCTGATCCGACGAGCAGTGAATATGCAGCAATCGTGGGAAGCAATGCATCCGTGGATAAGACACATGTTGAGTTCTACTCTAACGACTGGACAAAGAATCAGGCATATGGAAATACAACCGCATCATTTACGCCGAATGCAGGAAATAAGTTCTACTACTATGTACAAGATACAAAGCTGTATATCGATGAAAGCAGGAATACACCGGCTACACGCTGGAATATAAACAATACGGACACGCTTTATTTTGCAGAAACATATTATGTACAGAATGGAACCAGCGCGCAGGAAATGACAGAAAGCGTTGCTGTGTCACGTGACGGACAGGATGCGGCAGTGATCAGCTATGATCGTGACGGTAATGCGTATATACCGTCGGGATCACCGCGTTACGACAGACCGGCACAGCTCCAGGCTGTCAAGGAGGAGAATCCTACCGGCACGGCATCTAATGTCCTTGATCCTTCATGGGCGGATCGCGACGCGACTACCGTATCCCAGCGTCTTGGAAACAACGGAAAACTTACTGTTGAACTTCCGGCATCACTTGCAGTATCTAAAACTGTGGAGGCGGGCGCAGGGTTGGATAAAGCTTATTATGAAACTCTTGATTATGAGATGAATATCCATGTCAACGGGGCGGACGGAGATTATAAGATCGAAGTGAAAAATGCTCAGGGCGATGTGGTGAGCGCTGAAGATGCAGTCATTCACTTTGATGCAGACGGAGACGCGTCATATAAGATCAAGGGAAGTCAGGCACTGTTTATTTACGGACTCAATGACAAAGCGTCTTATACAGTGAATGAAACTGATCCGGGCAAAGGCTTCAGTACAGACTATGTCAATAATGAGGGAACTCTTGCAGGAGGAAGCACTGTAACTGCAAATGTTATAAATACATATACAGCAGACACACCGGCGAGCCTTGAGGGGGAGACTTATCTGAAAGGCGCTAAGGTGCTGACTCCTCGTGACTGGCAGGACGGGGATTCCTTTACGTTCCGCCTCAGAGGAGTAAACGGGGCGCCCATGCCGGCAGATACAGCAGGGGGAAGTAATTACGTTGATGTGACACTGACAAATGAGCAGGCTCAGGGAGCCGCGGCTGGAGAGGAAGTGCCCTTCAATTTTGGAGACATTCAGTTCACCCAGCCGGGAGAGTACCGCTATGTGATCAGTGAGATTTCTTCGGAAAATCCGATTCCGGGCATGACATATTCCCAGGCGCGTTACAGAGTTACTGTGAATGTAGCGGATAACCACGATGGAAGTCTGAAGATCGAGAGCGTAGATATGATCCAGACTTATAATGACCAGAGAACAGCGAATGACACGGCAGAAGAAGCGGAAACTGCTGTATTTACAAATACATTCAATGCGGAATCCATTCAGTGGGCTCCTGAGGGCTTGAAAAATTACAGCAGTAATTCCGGAGGAAATACGCTGGAAAAGGATATGTTCCATTTCCAGATCACAGCCACAGGGGTTAACGCGGATGAAGCGCCCCGATTTGCAGAAACTGTTGTAGGAAACGCATCAGACGGAAGCATTGCCTTCCGGCCGGCGCAGATCACGGCTGATATGGTAGGAAATACCTATACATATGAAGTAAAAGAGGTTATCCAGAAAGACGATGCATGGGTTCCGGTGGCTGAGGCACTCACGCCGGACGGAACAGGAGCATATGTGCAGGATGGCATGACATATGACGGCTCTACGCAGACATTCTCCATCACAGTGGGGGTAAATGAAGCGGGAGCGCTTACAGTTACGCCAGTGTATGGGGATGGCACACAGATACAGGTAGAATTTACAAACAGCTATGATCCTCAGGATCTGACGCTGACAGGAGATACAGCGATCCATGGCTCTAAGACGCTGACAGGACGTGATTGGAAACAGGATGAGTATTTTGGATTTACGCTCAGATTGACCAGCGGAAATCCCGACGGCATCAGCAGCGGTCTTGACGGCGGTGTTTCCACAGCAGACGTCACGGGCGGAGTGAAGGATGAGCCGGCTGGCTTCAGTTTTGCTGATATCACCTTTACAAAAGAAGGTACATATACATTTGAAGTCACAGAGTCCGGACACAAGATCGGGAAACTGGCAGCAGGGACAGGACTGCCGGCTGACAGCACTTCGGGCATGAAGTATGACCGACACGTATGCACAGTGACAGTGGAAGTTACAGACCAGGGTGGCGTGCTCACCGGAACGCCTGTATACAATAATGGCGAGGGAGCGTCCACAGAGGAAGCTGTATTTGTCAACAGCTATACTTCCACAATGGATCTTGGGACAGCGCGCGGCATTAAGGTGAGCAAGACGCTGACAGGCCGCAGTATGGCTGCCGGGGAATTTGATTTCACGATCAAAGGCGAGGAGACAGACACTGTAAGCGCCAAAGATGCGGACGCAAAACTTTCAGATGCGGACCGCAAGTTTGAGAATACAGAGGCCCGGACGGACGGCGCAGCCCAGATTATGGAGAAACTGGGAAGCCTTGCATTCGATCAGGATGACGCGGGCAGGACATTTGCTTACATCGTGGACGAGGTCGAGCCGGAAGAGGGCGAAGGGCTTGCAGCGGTTGTATATGACCAGTCACAGTACCGTGTGGAGATCACTCCTGTGGATAACACTGACGGAACGATGTATGCGAAAGTCGTTGTGACGCGTGTCAAAGATGCTCAGGGAGCAGATGTATCAAAGGAGATCTTTAACAGTGCAACAAATGCTGACGGGTATGCAGCTCCTGTGATCGGATTTAATAACGAGTATGATCCGGATCCGGCGATCATCGGCGGAGAGGGCGCGGACGCTGCTCTCAAGGTGACCAAGCAGGTGAAAGGTGCCGGATATAATGGAGACTTCACATTTACTGCTGTCCTGAAAAGCGGCAATGCAGCTGCAGTAGAAGGGCTGGATGATAACCATGCAGTTACCGCTGTGGCAAACGGACCATATACGGACGGCGGCACAAGTGAGGCTGTATTCGGACAGCTTACATTTAAGGAAGCAGGAACATATACTTTTGAAGTATCGGAGAATGCTCCGGCAGCAGATGCAGGCTGGACTTGGAGTACGGAGAGGTACCCCATTACTGTTACAGTAAAAGACAGAGACAGCGATGGGAATTATCTTGATAAGCTTACTGCAGAAATCGGAAATAACAACCCAACTTTCACGAACCGTTATAAGGCAGGTCCTGTAATCGTCGGAGGAGACGGCGCGGATGAAGTGATGGCAGTGAACAAAACAGTAGTCGGCAATGATACAGCAGCAGACTTCAGCTTCACACTGACTCCGGCAGACCCGGGTGATCCGAAATGGGAGAATGTTTCCTACGATGGTGCAGCTTTAAAGGCTTCTGTAACAGAAGACTTCACAGGAGTGCCGGAAGAAGGAATGATGAAATCCGCACAGTTCGGTACATTTACCTTCTCCGCAGAAGGAACATACGTCTTTAACGTAGTCGAGGACCAGGCGCAGGACAGCGCTTCGATCCCGAAGGGATGGACCTATGATAATTCTGTAAAGACAATCACGGTTGTTGTAACAGACAGTGAAAAAGACGGACAGCTTGATGCTGATGTGAGCACAGCTCCGACATTTGAGAACCGTTATCAGGCGGACTCAGTCACCATAAGCGGTGAGACTAATCCGGACTTTGGCGGTACGAAGACATTGTCCGGGCGCGATTCTCTGAAGGGAGAGAGCTTTGGATTTACACTGACGCCGGCTGATCCGACTGATCCGAAGTGGGAGAATGTCGAGTATGCGCAGGATGCTGCGGAAGCTTCAGTGACAGATCTCGTAGAAGATACAGCGAAGGGATTCGCATTTGGCGATGTTACATTCAAGGCAGAGGGAAGCTATACGTTCTATGTATCCGAGGCAAAATATAATGGGAATGAAATTCCGGCTCAGGGAACAAATGGAATGACATTTGACCCTCACACCGGTATCATCACAGTGAATGTAAAGGATGACCTGAATGGTAGCCTGACTGCTGAAGTTGTAAAAGGCACAGACCAGACTGCAGGAGGCGGGGCAAATGAAGCGCCTGACTTTAAGAACAGCTACGTGGCAGAGCCGGTAACCTGGTCTGCAAGTGCGGATGCGTTCCTCGGCGGCCACAAATATATCGACGACGAGACCGGCGGTTTCCAGCTGGCAGACGATATGTTTACATTTGTGATGCGTGCTCAGGATAATAATTATCCGATGCCGAATGGATTGGAAGTGATCCAGGATGGGCAAGGACGCAACATTGTTATCGTGACGAATAAAGATACGGACGCAGATACAAACAGCGGAGTATATAATTTCGGAAGCATCACTTTTGAACAGTCAGATATGGCAGGCGCCAAAGATAACGGAGACGGAACATTTACAAAGATATTCCGGTACAACATCTTTGAAGCAGACACTTCAGTTCCGGGAATTACAAAGGATAATACTGCTTATACAGTAACGTTCACAGTGACAGAAGACCAGAACAAAGGCACCATGAGCGTGGAAGCTTCCGCGGTGAAGATCGCGTCGGGAAGCGGGGAGAATACTCCGGCAGAGATGGGTGAACTTGATTTTACCAATACTCATAACGCAGGGGTTGTGTCCGGCTATCAGAATATCTTCAAGACAATGGAGAACCGTAACTTCCAGAAAGGCGATACATTTATCTTCGATATCGTTATGACAGCAGTAGATGAAAACGGTGATCCGATGACAGAGGCGGATCTTCCAGTTGTTACAAACGACGTACAGGAGGGACAGACTCCGTCAGCAGATCTGTCAGAGGTGAAAGTGAACGAAACGGGAGATGGATTCAGCTATACAGCGACCATTACTCCGGAGAGTACACAGACAGGCAATACATATCGTTTTGATACCGGAAAGATCACATACAGCCATCCGGGTGTTTACACCTATACAGTCAGCGAGCAGGATTCAACGGTGAGCGGCGTGACGAGCGATGACACTTTATATAAGGTTGTAGTCACGGTAACGCTGGATCAGCAGACCGGAGCGCTGAAGAGGGAAGCAGTAGTGACGCCAGAACTTCCTGCCGGCGGAACGATGGACTTTACAAATACTTACTCAGCACAGGGAACTCTTGACGGAGAGACAGTCCTTGACGTACAGAAGACATTTACAGGACGCGAGGGTGACGAGTGGACAGCAAACGATGTGTTTACATTCGTGCTGAGCGGAAAAGATGAAGCAGGAAATCCGGCGCCTATGCCGGAAGGATCGGCGGACGGAGTGAAGACGATCCAGATCACGGCAGACAACAGAAATGATGATGGCATTGGGATCAACAGCTTCGGAAATATCCAGTACAGCAATGCTGACGCAGGAAAGACGTATATCTATACCATCAGCGAGCAGGCTGGTAATGTATACGGTACAACCTATTCCAAAGCAGAGTACCAGGTTACGGTTACAGTGAAAGATAAACTGGACGGCACGCTTGAGATCCAGTCTGAGATGGTACAGACAAAGAGTGATGACGGAACAGTAATCGCAGAGGAAAGCCAGACAGCGGCTGACGCGGCGGCATTTGCCAATACATATGATGTGCCGGATGATACGAAGACCGTTGAAAAAGATATTGACGGCGTGAAGACGGATGTTGACGGGCAGCTGGTCGGAGTCGGCGACACGCTGACTTATACAATCCACTGGGTAAATGATGCGGTGGATGAGAATGGCGCGGCAGTGCCGGCAGAAGTGACAGTGACAGATGTACTGCCCACAGGAACGGCACTCATTGATGGCTCGATTACATCCGGCGGAACTTACGATGGCGACACCAATACCATCACATGGGAGCTTGATGAACAGGCGGCAGCTGCAGAAGGCGATGTCTCCTTCCAGGTTACAGTGACAGACGCGGCGGTGTCCGTAGATAAGGTGACAAATACAGCGCAGATCAAAGTCGGCGAAAATGCGCCGAAGACAACGAACGAAGCTTCGGTAACAGTTCCGGAGAAGAGTGAGGAGAATAACAATGCCCGTCCGGATGGCAGCATCCAGGTGGGAGACCGCCTGACTTATACGATCGAGTACGGTAATACAGGAGCAGAAGCAGCCACAGTAGTAGTGACGGATAAAGTTCCTGCCGGACTGACAGTGGATACAGCGGCAATCGGAAACGATGGAGTCTATGATCCGGAGACCAATACGATCACATGGACGATTGAAAATGTCCAGCCAGGTACAATGGATACCGTAACTTTCGTGGGGGTTGTCAATGAGACGGCTGTTCAGGAAGGTGATGTAGAGAATACGGCGTCCATCCAGATCGGAGAGAACAGTCCGGCGATTGATACCAATACCACGCCGGGCGAGGTAAGGAACGGCAGCCTGATGATCTCCAAGACGATCGTGCTTGCAGACGCGGAAGGTCAGGGTACAGAGATTGATACCGCAAAAGAATTTACATTTACAGTAGAATTGAAAGACGCTTCCGGAAATCCGCTGACAGGTACATATCACTTCACCGGAACAAAGGATGGAAGCAAAGCATATGAGGGAACCGTAACAAATGGCGGCACGCTTACCCTGAAACATAGTGGAGCCGTTACCATAGCAAAGCTGCCGGAAGGCGCTCAGTACACGGTTACCGAGACAGCAGCAGACGGATATACGCCTGACGAGGGCTCAAAGGCCGGCTTTGTAGCAGCTGGAGAGACAGCGGAGGCAGCGTTTACCAACACATACAGCGCATCCGCAGCAACAGATGTTCCGGCGGGATTTGACCTGAAGAAGGTATTTGAGGGAAGAGAGTGGACAGAGGATTATGCATTCCAGTTTAAGCTCGTCCCACAGACCGAGGGAGCTCCGATGCCGAAAAATGAGGCAGGCGATACAGTTGACACTGTTACAGTGAACGCTCCGACAGAGGCAGACGGAAAGACAGCAGCATTTAACTTCGGGGATATCGAGTATACAAAAGCGGGTACTTATGAGTATACAGTTACAGAGGTACACGGAGATAACCCAGGAATCGTGTACTCCAACAATGAGGCAACGGTCACGGTTACGGTTACAGATAAAGATCAGTCTGGCGCAGCGACCGGAAAACTGACAGCCACAGCAACAGTTGCAAATAGTACATTTACGAATACTTATGATACCGGTGAAGTGGACTATGACGCGGCAGCAGAAATGCAGATCGTCAAGAACATGACAGGCGCGGCGATCAAGGCCGGAGACTTCACATTTACAATGGAAGGCAAAGATCAAGCGTCCATTGATAAATTCAACGGCGGCAGGCCGAAGGTGTTTACAGTCACAGGAGCCGCGCTCACAGGTAACACAGCATCAGAGACGATCAATGCTCTGACCGGACTGAAATTTGCGAAAGCAGATGCAGGAAAGACATATACTTATACGGTAAAAGAGAATATACCGGACAATGCTTCGGACAACGGAGACGGAAAATGGTCTCTGGATGGAAGGACCTATGACGGAACAGTCTATGAGGTCGCGTTCAAGGTGACAGAAGACGGTAAGGGAACTTTATCAGTGGAGACTTTCGTAGATGGAGAATCCCAGGGAGTGACAGCGGCGTCGCGCGCGAATGCACGCACACTTCCGATACAGCTTGTATTTAATAACAGCTATAACGCGGATCCTGTGACAGCAGGAGGCGGGGGAGATGTGGAGATCGCCGCTTCCAAAGAGCTGACAAACCATCCGATGACAGGCGGAGAATTTACATTCAATGTAGTCAACACCAGGGGTGCAGCTGGAACAGTGATCATCAGCGGTACGAACGATGCGGACGGAAATGTAGTATTTAACGGAAACATCGAGTATACCACGGAAAAGCTGAACAATGATACAGCAGCCGGACTGGCGCTCCGCACTGAGACGGAGCAGGGTACAGTATATGAGTACCAGTATACGATCTCAGAGGAAACAGACGGATTTGCAGGGACCGGATTTGCGGGAGTGACAACAAGCGCGGATATCGTTATCAGAGTAACGGATAACGGGACAGGAAAACTGAGCGCGGAAGTCGTATATCCTGAGAACGGCGTGGTATTCCAGAATACTTACGGCGCGGGAGCGTCAGCGGAGACTGCCCTGAAAGGCGATAAGACGGTAAGGGCAGAGTCAGGAGACAACCCGCCGACAAGTGAGGATATCGAAGGAAGATACACGTTTACAGTGACAGGGACCGACGAGGATGGCAATGCCCTTCCGGCAGAGCTGATGCCTGAACGGACATCAGTCACGAACGACGCGTCAGGAAATGTGGACTTCGGAAAGATCACGTTCACTATGGAAAATGTATTTGGCGTGACGGGAGATGACATTACCGGAGGAGATGATGCTGAGAGCGGGATCGGTACACTGGCTTACGGACAGCGTTCAAAGACTTATACTTATACGATCACAGAGGCAGATACTGATCCGGATGCTCCGGTTCCGGGAGTGACCAATGACACGACAGTCAAGACAGTTACAGTGACAGTCACAGACAATGGAGACGGAACACTTTCTATCAGCAAGACGCAGGATGCGGGAGCTGCGGGCAGTGATTTCACATTCACAAATATTTACAATATCCGCCCGACAGACCCGACAGATCCGTCTGACCCGGCAGTATCAGGCATCAGCTTCCGGAAGATCTGGGATGTACAGTCAGGCACGAGAGAGCTTGCAGCAGGAGACTTCCAGTTCGTATTGAGCGATATGGAGGGAACTCCGGTCATGACAGGCACAAATGATGCCGACGGAAATATCGCGATGGTGAACGTGGATGGCGTTACAGACGGCATCGTATTCCATACTCCGGGCGATTACTCCTATGTATTAACGGAGATGATCCCGGAAGAGGCAGTGGCAGTGGAAGGCGGTATGTATAAACTTGATGGAGTTACTTATGTACCGGCATCTTACAATGTGACAGCTCATGTGACAGATAACGGCGACGGTACAATGAGCGTGGCATGGAGCATGACAGACGGAGAAGGAAAAGATGTTACAGAAGCGCAGTTTGTAAATATGTACAACGTGGATCCGACCAGTGTCGTGCTTGGAGCAGGCAAAATGCTCAGCGGCCGCGATCTGAAATCAGGCGAGTTTACATTTGAACTCAAAAATGCGGATGGCAATGTAGTGAGTGCCGCAAAGAATGACGAAAACGGCGCTGTGACCTTTGAGGAACAGCTCTTCGGAAATGCGGGCGAATATCACTTTACGATTTCCGAGGTGAAGGGAAATGACAAGACGATCACATATGATGAGACAGTCTTTGAAGTAATTGTTAAGGTTGCAGACAACGGCGATGGAACTCTGACCGCAGAGATTGATAATGGCGGAAAAGAGATAGTATTTAACAATACTTATACGAAGCCGGCAGAGCCGCAGAAGCCTGAAGAGCCGGGCGCAGTGCAGACCGGAGATACATCATCCATGATTCCGGCTGCGGCGGCCGGAATGACAGCGCTGATCGCGATGGCAGCAGCCGTTGTACTTCGCAGGAAGAAAAGACAGTAAAAAATAATGTAAAGCGCAGATGCGCTGGATAAAAAACAGATCCTCCGGGATGTGGGTGAAAAGACTCATGTCCCGGGGGATTTTTCGTGGGTGGAAATATAGAAAATCTGGGAAACTCGGCGTTCACATTGCCCGTCTGCCGGAAAAACGGTATAATGAATGTAATTCTTTACGGTCATACAGACGGAGGGGGCGTCTGCATAGAAAAGGCACGAAGACAGAAGCAGGAAGGTACAGCAGATGAAGATACGTTCTAATGGAAAAAAAGCGGCAGCTCCGGGGTCCGCTTCGCAGAGGAGATTGAAATGCAGACTGGCAGCAGCGGTCAGAAAGGGGATCCATGGCGCAGTACCCTGGCTCTCCTGTATTCTTTTGGCGGCAGGTATCCTGGCATTTCTTTACACCATATGCTGTGGGATCAATTATCACAGAAAATCCTTTTCCGAAGAGGAGGGGATCATTACTTACAGATACACGGCACAGGACCTGAAGGAGGTCTGTCTGTGGCTGACTGAGGAAGTGAATACGATTTCCGGAGAGGTTGACCGTGACAGCAGCGGCGTGATGACTTTGGAAGCCCCGGAAGGAGAAGGGGCTGTGGAGGCTATGCATGGGCTGGCAGAGGAATTTCCTGCGTTAGAGGGATACTATCCTCAGCCAAAGAAGCTCCTTCTGTCAGAGTTCCTCTCTTATCAGGGATTGACGGGGATTTATTCGCCGCTTACTGTGGAGGCAAATTATAATGGGGATATGACAGCGTATAATATCCCGTTTACCACATGCCATGAACTCTCTCATCTGAGAGGCTTTATGCAGGAGGAGGAAGCGAATTTCATCGCATTTCTTGCCTGCATACAGTCGGACCGGACAGACTTCAGGTACAGCGGGTACCTGTCGGGATGGGTGTACTGCATGAACGCGCTGTACCGGGCGGATCATGAGTCATGGCAGGAGGTGCGGCTGCTTCTGGCAGAGGAGGCGGAACCGGATCTGGAGGCGAACAGTGCTTTTTGGGACTCGTATGAGGGCAGGATCTCTGAGACGGCGGACAAGATCAATGATACATATCTTAAGGCCAACGGACAGGCGGACGGGGTGCAGAGTTACAGCAGGATGGTGGATCTGATCGTGGCGTATTTTGGATAAATGAAAGAAGAAAGTGTAACCCAGAGGCGGGGGAAAAGGTATTACTTATGAGAGAACGAGTGAAAAAAAGACAGAAACAGATAGATGTGGAAGAGGCGCTTCAGACTTATGGGGACATGGTCTACCGCCTTGCTCTGGTTCAGATGAAGAACAGAAGCGAGGCAGAAGACGTGTTTCAGGAAGTATTTCTACGGCTCGTAAGATACAGGGACAGGATTCAGGGGGAAGACCATCTGAAGCCGTGGCTCCTGCGGGTGACGATCAACTGCTGCCGTAAGCAGTTTGACAGCGCATACAGGAAACGCACCGTGCACACGGAGCAGGAGATGGCAGCGGAAAAGTCTTATGAGATGGAGCTGCCCGGAAATCCCGTATATGACGCTGTGGCCAGTCTGCCGGATGATTACAGGAGTACAGTGCATTTATTCTATTATGAACAATATTCTGTCCGGGAGATTTCAGAAATCATGGATATTTCGGAATCAGCGGTAAAGACCCGCCTGTCCAGGGCAAGGGGAATGTTGAAGGAAAAGCTGGAAGGAGAGTTTGCCAATGGTAGAACAATATAGAAAAGCAAACGACAGGATCCATGTGCCGGAGGAACTGATGCAGCGGACAAAGGAGGCAGTCAGACAAGAAGAAAAAAAACAGAAGGTTCGGACGATACAGAGATACATCGTTCTGGCAGCGTGTTTCTGTCTGGTCTGTCTCGGAGTGTGGAGATTTACGGGACGGGACCGGATCATTGTACAGGAAGTGGAGATTGCCAGGACCGAAATGTCGATAGGAATGAACCTTGGATCACATGATACCGGATCAGACCGTGAAGGCAGCGCGCTGCACACAGAGACATATGATTCGAGGGAGGATGTCCCGTCAGAAATGTGGGAGCTTAAATCCAGCCGGATCAGCGGGAAGGAGGTTTATATAGGAAGATCAGATGACGGCACGTGGCATGCTGCTTTTGAAAAAGACGGGACATATATTTATGCGACAGAGAAAGGAATAGAAGAGGAAGAGTTTGCTGCTCATCTAAAACTTATCTTATAAATATTTTCCTGCGATGTAACCTTTCCGGTATGTCAGAGGTACTATTATCAGATAAAAGGTAATTTTTGCCAGCATCTGAAAAAAGGAGATGTATATGAACAAAAGGCATAAATATATGGGGATCGCGGCTCTTATGTGCGGGGTGCTTCTGCTGACAGCGTGCAGCAGCATGGCGGGCTCGGGAAGCGGAGAGGCTCTGATGGAAAGCAGCAAACTGGCAGAATCAATCCGCCAGAAATATGATGAAAAATATGAATATACAGAACCCATACGGGATGTTGCAAGAGATGAAAAACTGAAGCTTCAGATGGGATTTGATATCAAGGGCGGACAGTTTACGGAGTATACTCAGATTGTAAATGTGTATAAAGATGCCGGGCTTACACAGCCGGTGGGATCCCATTTTGAGTGGGATGAAGAGACACAGATCCTTTCTGTCACGCCTCCCAGATGGAATGCGGCAGGGATCAGCAGTATCGACCTGGATGAGAACGATCCGGGATACAGTCCGACTACGGCAGCTCTGTTTGAAAAAGGAGAACTGAAAGACTGGGGGAACCTGCCCCGGTATTACATGGTACAGTATGTTGATACAGAGACGGGAGAAACTCTGGAAAAGCCGAAAGTGACAGTCTTTACAGTGGATCATGAAGTAAAGACAGCACCCAGGGTGACTCTGAGGATCAACGAGGAGGGGAAACCTGTATTCCACTGGCAGAAGATCAAAGGGGCGGAACGATATTATATTATGACGCTGACCTACTCAGAGGAGAGCGGATTCTCCGGTAATGGTTTTGTGCGGGGGAGTACAGAAGAGACCGAGTGGATACCGGATTCCACGGCACAGTTTATAACATATGCAGTATCGGAGGCAGCCCGCAGCGAGCCTTATAATATAGAAAAATATGGAGAAGGCACGGAGGCGGTGCCAAGAGATTCGGAATATGATACCTATTACTGTGTCATTGCCGCATCAGAGGAAGGTACTTCAGCGATCAGCAATGTTTTTGATGTGAAGGATATCGCAAGAAAAGTCCCGTATATGGAAGAGGTTAAAATGAGCCTTTCAGAAGAGGGGTCCAATTATGTGGAACAGGTTGCGGATATGCCGTCTTACAAATGGGTGACCATGTGTGACGGAACGCTGGTACAGAAGCTGATAGAATATGATTTTGATGCAGCGGACCCGACTACAGAGACATGGGGAGAATACGAAAACGAAGACATGTCGGATTTCAGGCTTGTGGAGGTGGACATTGTCAAGGTACCTTATGTAATAGAAGGTACGGATTTTACCGGGGTAGTTGTGGTAGAAAATTATGATCCGGATACATTGGAAGAAGATCTGGAGATGATCCGGGAGCGTCAGGAGGATCTGAGAAGCCGCGGCGGAGCCGTCACTCCGGAACTGCTGGAAGAAACGGAAGCTGACGGCGATGGAGCAGAGCCGGGAGGACAAGGGGCGGAGGAACTCTCTTCCGGCTATAAGGTTACTGCGAACAGCGCGCTCAGTGAATACTTAGCGGTCAATATGATGAATGGGAAGCAGATGATCAGTCTGGAAGACTTTCCGGAAAGTGCGGATACATCATATCTCCTTGATGCATGGGAGGAAGCGGTATACCAGAATCCCATGGTCATAGGAGTGAGGAGTGCCTCGATCCTCAAGGATGGAAGCGTACTGGCAGTGGAATATGACACGGAGAAGGAGGAGATAAGACAGAAACAGAAGGAAATCAGCACTGAGGTTAAAAAAATCATAAAAGAGATCATTACAGAAGATATGTCAGAGCTGGAAAGGGAACTTGCGATCAACCAATATCTGTGTGATACGGCAGAATATGATATGGAAGCTCTTGCAAATGCGGAAGAAAATGATTTTGCAGAGGTTGACGAGGAGTTTAACGATGCGTTTACACCCTATGGAGTGTTGCTTAATAAGACTGGCGTTTGTTCCAGTTATGCGGGGGCGTTTAAGCTTTTGGCAGAAGAAGCGGGGCTGGAATGTATTGTTGTAACAGGATATCTCGAAGGAGATCTTCCACATGCCTGGAATAAAGTGAAGATAGATGGCACCTGGAATATTGTAGACACAACAAATAATGACAATGAACTTCTGTTTAATGCGCTTTTAAATCTTCCGGATTATGCGGCGGACAAAGTGCTTGTAGAGGATGAACGGTATGTTCTTGATTCAATGACCGGAAATTATGGGGCGGAAACAGATGACAAAGAGTATTACAGGATTAACGGAAGGTTCTATACGCAGGATCAGATCATACAGCCGCTGGCGGACGATCTGGCTCGGGAGGGGACGGCAGTCCTGCGCACAGATTATACCTTAAGTGATGATGAGTTTGCGAGTATACAGCGTAAAGTCGGAAGTCAGAGTGGTATGAAAGGTTTAGAAGGGTACTACTGGATGGGGGTGATCTGTCTGACAGATGAAAAATCGAAGAGCTGATTCACAAAAAACATGATACAATATAATAAATTTATAGTACTACGGAGGGAAAAGCTATGAAAAAAAGAACAAAGAAACTGGCGGCAATGGGTATGGCAGTGGTGATGACTGCGGCACTGTTAGCGGGATGTGGCGGCAAGACAAAGGCCACGCCGGAGAATCTGCTCCGAGACATGACAGATAAGGCGGAAAAAGTAGAGTCTACTGTGATGAATGTAAAATTCAATATCAAACTGAGCAGCGGATCAGAAGAGCTCTCAATGGGGATGGACATGGATATGGAAGCAACAACAGAACCGGAGGCTTCCCATGGAAAAGGTGAGGTCAGCTTTGATATAGCCGGGAGCAGTATGAGCACGGAGATGGAAATGTATTCCGTGAAAGAAGATGACCAGTATGTGACCTATACGATGATGGACGGTCAGTGGACGAAAGAGGCGGCTGACGAGGAAGAAGCTTTGGGCGATGTGGAAGGGATGACAGGAAACATTGAGGAGTATGCGGACAAGTTTGAGCTTGAGCAAGATCTGGCAGAGATCAACGGGAAAGACTGCTTTGAGTTGTCCGGTGAACTTGACGGAGATATCTTTTCAGAAATGATCCAGTCTGATATGATGGATTCCTTCTCCGGCTACGGGCTCGATGAGGAAACTGTATCGGATATGGTATTCCCCTGTACGATAGATATCTATAAAGACAGTATCCTGCCGGCGCGTATCTATTTTGACCTTACAGATACATTTGAGCCGATGCTGGAAGAGTCCGGAGTCACGGCTTCAGACTGTTATATTGAAATGACATTTACAGAATATGACAGTGTAGATGAGATCGTGGTGCCGGATGAGGCTCTCGAAGCAGAAGAGGGATCCGGCCTTCTGGAAGATTTCGGCGGTGACAGCGGCTCTGTAACACCGGCTGAACCGGCAGAGCAGAGTGCGGATCTCGGTTCTGACTGGGAGAGCTATACAGTACAGGTGAATGACACTGTAGTTACACTGCCGTGTACGATCGCGGATCTTGAGGCGGCAGGGGTTACACTGGACCGGGAGTACACTCCGGAGGATTATGTGGTAAATGCAGGCGAATATGAGCTGGCATGGTTTATGAATGACAACGGAAATGAGATCATGGTGGATATGATCAACAATACAGACGGACCGCTGGAGCTGAAGGACTGCCTGGTAGGCGGGATTTCGGTAAGCTCTTACGATGTGGAAGACGGCGGCCTGACGGTAATCTTCCCGGGCGGCATCCAGATCGGGACAGCAGAGGCAGACGTCCTCGCTGCTTACGGGGAAGCGGATGATGCATACGAGGATGCGGAATACGGCAACACTTATTACTGGTATGCGGATGACAGCTATTTCAACGGCTGCACGATCGAGACAGAAGCAGGCACCGGACTTGTGGAATCTATGAGTCTTGACTGCCAGGAGTAGACCATATCCTGTGAGCGCATCAGTTTTTATGGGTGCGTCAGTGCTCATATGGAATACCAGGGGGAGGAGAGAAAAATGTTTTGCAGATTTTGCGGAAAAGAAATACCAGAAGGCGGACGGTTCTGTATAAACTGCGGCAAAGAAGCTGACACGGCGGAAAGATTTCAGGGCGGAACACCCCCGGCGGGGCAGATGAATCCTGCGCAGAATTATCGCATGGCATGGTTTAAATTCATCATCTATTTCCAGCTGTTCGCAAATGCCGCGGTCATGATATATAATGCCGTGACCGGCATTTTCGGGCTGGCATACGGCAGTGACGCGGAGTTTATCTATGCAGTATGCCCGGCGCTCAAAGCAGCAGATGTGATATATGGAATCCTATGTCTGGCTTTTGCTGTGACAGCGATCCTGGTCCGTCAGCAGCTGGCTCATTATAAGAAAAACGCCCCTGTACTCTATCTCGGATATGTGGGTGTCGTAATGGCCTCAAGTCTGCTCTATACTTTTGCAGTTCTGGCGGCTCTTGGCACAGTCTCGTCATCCTCAATGGAAGCGGGCGCTGCAAGCGTGATAGGAACAGTTCTTGGGACAGTGATCGGGGCGGCAGTATACTTTCCGCTGAACTATATTTACTTTAAAAAAAGAAAAGAACTGTTTGCATAAGAAAATGTTATATAAAAGTAAGCCGCCAGTAATGGCGGCTTTTTTAGGGACATTATGTTATGGAATAATAAAAGCAGTAACGGCTGACAAAGCACGGATTTTAGAAATTATTATCACAATGCAGGCGTGAGCAGAAAAGTGGAACTGATCGTGCATAAAGAACAGTAAAAATAAAGAGTGAACAGAAAGGAACTCAGGAAGGAAACTGGATTTACTACTTTCCCGAAATGTGATAGAATAGCCCTGTTGAGCACATGAGATTCTTAGGCATGGTACGCTCATATCGCATGAAGTACAGGATTCAAGAAGGAGGATTACATGATCAAATTATATGACAATGGAGTCTATCTCTTAAACGGCACCGAGATTGTGGAAGATACAGGAAACGTACAGGTTCCTCTCTCAAAGGAAGAAGCGGCGGAGAACACGATGGCATACGGCATCTTAAATGCGCACAATACTTCCGGCAATATGAAGAACCTGCAGATCAAGTTTGATAAGCTGACATCCCATGACATCACATTCGTCGGGATCATCCAGACGGCGCGCGCTTCGGGTCTTCAGAAATTCCCGATCCCATATGTGCTGACGAACTGCCACAACAGCCTCTGCGCGGTGGGCGGTACGATCAATGAGGATGACCACATGTTCGGGCTGACATGCGCGAAGAAATACGGCGGCGTCTATGTACCGCCTCATCAGGCAGTCATCCATCAGTATGCCCGCGAGATGCTGGCAGGCGGCGGAAAGATGATCCTCGGATCAGACAGCCATACACGTTACGGCGCGCTCGGAACCATGGCAATGGGCGAGGGCGGACCGGAGCTTGTAAAACAGCTCCTCAACAAGACATATGATATCAAGATGCCGGGCGTGATCGCCATCTATCTGGACGGCGAGCCGATGAAGGGAGTAGGTCCTCAGGACGTTGCGCTTGCGATCATCGGAGCAGTGTTCAAGAACGGCTATGTAAATAATAAAGTAATGGAATTCGTCGGACCGGGTGTGAAGAAGCTGAGCGCGGACTTCCGTATCGGCATTGACGTTATGACAACAGAGACGACCTGCCTGTCCTCCATCTGGACTACGGATGAGAAGATCGAGGAGTTCTACGAGATCCACGGCAGAAAAGAGGATTACAAAGAACTGAATCCTGGCGCGGTTACATACTATGACGGATGCGTTTATGTGAACTTGAGCGAGATCAAGCCCATGATCGCAATGCCGTTTCATCCGAGCAACGTGTACACCATCGATGAGCTGAACGCAAACCTGAAGGATATCCTCCACGATGTGGAGCAGAAAGCACTCGTCAGCCTGGACGGCGCAGTAGAGTACTCTCTCCAGGATAAGATCCGTGACGGAAAGCTTTACGTAGAGCAGGGTATTATCGCCGGATGTGCGGGCGGCGGATTTGAAAATATCTGCGCGGCAGCAGACATTATCAAGGGACACAATATCGGTTCTGACGCCTTCACGTTCAGCGTATATCCGGCAAGTATGCCGGTTTATATGGAACTGGTGAAGAACGGCGCGGTGGCTGACCTTCTGGAAGCAGGGACTGTCGTGAAGACTGCGTTCTGCGGACCGTGCTTCGGCGCGGGCGACACGCCGGCGAACAATGCGTTCTCCATCCGTCACACTACGAGAAACTTCCCGAACCGCGAGGGAAGCAAGCTCCAGAGCGGTCAGATCTCATCCGTCGCGCTCATGGATGCGCGCTCCATTGCTGCAACAGCGGCAAACAAAGGATTCCTTACTCCGGCGACAGCTGTGGATGTGGAATATAAAGGACAGAAATATCATTTTGACAGCAATATTTACGCAAACCGCGTATTTGACAGCCACGGCGCAGCTGATCCGGATGTGGAGATCCAGTTCGGACCGAACATCAAAGACTGGCCGGAGATGTCAGCGCTTCCGGAGAACCTGATCGTGAAAGTTGTATCCGAGATCCATGATCCGGTTACGACAACGGACGAGCTCATCCCGTCAGGCGAGACGTCATCATACCGTTCCAACCCGCTGGGACTCGCAGAGTTTGCGCTCTCCAGAAAGGATCCGGCATATGTGGGACGCGCAAAAGAAGTGCAGAAAGCACAGAAAGCGATCGAGGCAGGCACATGTCCTCTCGATGCGCTTGAAGAGCTGAAACCGGTGATGGAGACGATCCGGAAGACTTATCCGGAAGTCGGAGAGGGCAACATCGGCGTGGGCAGCACCATCTTCGCAGTAAAACCGGGTGACGGCTCTGCCCGCGAGCAGGCGGCTTCCTGCCAGAAGGTCCTGGGAGGCTGGGCGAATATCGCCATCGAGTACGCAACAAAGCGTTACCGTTCCAACCTGATCAACTGGGGAATGCTTCCGTTCCTCACAGACGCCGACCACGAGCACCTTCCATTTAAGAACGGAGACTATATCTTCGTGCCGGATGTAAGAAAGGCAGTGGAAGAAAAGGCAGACGTGATCAAGGCATATGTGGTCGGTGACGACCTGAAAGAAATCGATCTCAGACTCGGCGATCTGACCGACGCAGAGCGGCAGATCATACTGGATGGCTGCCTTATTAACTACTACAAATCAACAATGTAATCCAAATTTTCTTCTTCCTTTTATCAGAGTAACGTGCTATAATGGCATAGACTGCGTTAAGAAGTCGTTAAATTTACAAAAAGTGAGAAAGGAATGAAAGAACATCATGGACAACAAGAATGAGTTCAAACCGTATATACCGGCCGATAAGATCGTTCCGGAGTTTACGGTCACATCCATCGTGATTGGTATCATCCTTGCAGTTGTATTCGGCGCAGCGAATGCATATCTGGGTCTTCTCGTTGGTATGACGATTTCCGCCTCTATTCCGGCGGCAGTTATTTCAATGGGTATTATTCGTGTGATCCTCCGCAGGGATTCCATTCTCGAAAACAACCTGGTTCAGACTATCGGTTCTGCCGGTGAGTCTCTGGCGGCCGGTGCGATCTTTACACTGCCGGCCCTGTTCCTCTGGGCAGAGGAAGGCAAGATCGAGTTCCCGAGCCTTGTGACGATCTTCCTGATCGCGCTGTTCGGCGGTCTCCTCGGAGTCTGCTTTATGGTGCCGCTCCGTCAGGCGCTGATCGTTGAGGAGCACGGAACACTTCCGTTCCCGGAAGGAACTGCCTGTGCAGAAGTCCTTCTTGCAGGAGAGGAAGGCGGAAGCAAAGCAGGTTCTGTATTTACAGGTCTCGGCATTGCGGCATTATATAAATTTGTTGCAGACGGACTGAAATTATTCCCGAGTGAGATCGGATATGCGTTCAAGAGCTATGCAGGATCCCAGATCGGTATCCAGGTGCTCCCGTCACTTGCGGGTGTCGGATTCATCTGCGGACCGAAGATTTCCAGCTACATGCTGGCCGGCGGTACATTAAGCTGGTTCGTGCTCATGCCGGCGATCGCGCTGTTCGGCGGTGACGCAACGATCTATCCGGGAACAGAATCCATTTCAGCGATGCTGGCAAGTCCGGACGGAGGACCGTCTGCTCTGTGGAGCAACTATATTAAATATATCGGTGCCGGAGCCGTTGCTGCCGGCGGTATGATCAGCCTGATCAAGACATTCCCGCTGATCGTCCGTACATTTAAGCAGGCAATGGCAAGTATGAGCAAGAAGCACGCGCAGAAGAACGCACTGCGTACACAGCAGGATCTTCCGATGCCGATTCTTCTCGTGATCATCCTGGCTATCGTAATCCTGATCTGGCTGATCCCGACATTCCCGGTTAATCCGATAGGATCTCTGATCATCGTGATCTTCGGATTCTTCTTTGCATCCGTATCCTCACGTATGGTCGGCCTGATCGGATCTTCCAATAACCCGGTATCCGGTATGGCGATCGCTACTCTGATCATTGCTACACTGCTCCTGAAAGTTACAGGAACAGACGGTACAACAGGTATGGTAGGCGCTATCGCGATCGGCGGCGTTATCTGTATCATTGCCGCTATCGCGGGTGATACTTCCCAGGACCTTAAGACTGGTTTCATTGTCGGCGCTACTCCGAAGAAGCAGCAGCTCGGTGAGATGCTCGGTGTTGTAGTATCTGCCGCAGCGGTTGGATTCGTGCTTTATCTCCTTAACGAGGCATGGGGCTACGGTACGACAGAGCTTCCGGCAGCGCAGGCTACAATGATGAAAATGCTCGTTGAGGGTATCATGAACGCTGAACTTCCGTGGGCGCTGATCTTCATCGGCGTATTTATCGCGATCGTTGCCGAGATCCTGAAAGTTCCGGTAATGCCGTTCGCAGTTGGTATGTACCTGCCGTTCAGCTTAAGTGCAGGTATCATGGCAGGCGGTATCGTCCGTTACATCGTTGAGAAGATCAAAGGTACGGACGCAGAGAAGAAGGAACGCGCAGACCGCGGCGTACTTTTCACTTCCGGTCTGATCGCCGGAGAGGGTATCATGGGTATTGTGCTCGCGGTGCTTGCGGTTGCTAAAGTGGATTCCGTGATTAATCTGAGTGCAAGATTTAATTTCACTACTCCGCAGTTTGTAAGCCTGATCGTCTTCGTGCTCCTTCTGGTATATCTGTTCAGAAAGTGTATGAAGAAAGCAAAATAATCCAGAGATCATTAAGTGATCATCCGGCATGCGGCATGACCGTGGCCGGCAGGGAAACAGCCTGCATCTTGCGGGCTGTTTCTTTCTGTGTTATGATGCTTTTTAGCCGGATAACGGCTGATCGCAGAAACAGGTTATGTGTGTAGAAAATGAGAGGAAGCCTCTGAAGTATGGGTAAGAAGATTTCTAAAAATTATCTGGATTATATTCCGGTAAAAAATCCGGAAGTAGAGTATGAGACGGCTGAGAACGGCCGAGTGACAGTGTTTATAGAGTGGAAAGGATTTTATCACCGGATCGCCCAGAAGTTTTTCCATCGTCCAAGGGTAAGCGATATTAAGATGGATGAACTCGGCAGCTTTGTATGGCTCATTATTGACGATGAAAAGGACGTACATCAGCTTTCCAAAGAGCTAGATGCAAAGTTTCCGAAAATGGAAAAATCTCTGTCAAGGCTGATCAAGTTCCTGGAGATTCTTCATGATAATCATCTGATATATTGGAAGGGGGAGAAAAGAAAGTAATGCTTCATTATATTCCGTATGTCCTTCTTTTTGCCCTTGCCACTGCGCTTATTTACGGATGGGGAATGTGGCGGAGCGCGCGGCAGAAACAGGATCTTTCCAATATGCTCAGTGCAAAAGGGATCTCAAAGATCAAGAAGGCTTTGAAAAAAGGGCCCATGACCAAAAAGGATCTGGAGCCTGTGGTGAGCTCCCTGACAGCGCGCCAGCCGTTCAGCAGTGAGCAGATCGGCGTGACAGAGCCCGGGAAATTCCTTGATTCCATCCTGCCGTATATGATCCGGCAGAAAATGATCAGGGAAATCCGGGAAGGCGGCCATACACTTTATGAGCTCAATAAAAAATAGACGGCAGACACCGTCTATTTTTTGTTTGCCTATGAATGATAGTACAGCTCGATCGGATCGATCGGATCAAAAGGATGCTCTTCCACCATTTTTTTATTTCTTCCCCGGCGTTTCATTAGTTCGCCGCTTTTGTTATATACCCAGAAGGAGTAGACAAGAAGTTTGTTGATCTTTCCGATCCGTTCTTTTGTGGTTTTTTCATAGAGCGTTCCGCCGGCCTTAAAAGGCGTCTTCTTATGGATCAGGGAGATGAGCTCTGTCTCACATGTGACAGGCTCGGGGAGGATCGTATATCCTCTGCCTACGCATCCGGGTTTGTGGGAGTCGCTCCCTCCGGTCATAACTTTTCCGTATTTTTTTGCCAGTTTCTCCGCACCTGAGTTTGACTGCACCGATTCACAGCTGTTGAATGCCTCAACAAAATCAAACCGCTTTATGATTTCCGGAGACTGATAAAACTTTCTCGCATTGGTAAAGCTCATATATTTTTCGCCGCACGGATGAGCAGGTCCGAGCACCCCGCCGTTTCGGTGCACCAGGTCGATCAGTACGGCAAGCGGCATCCCGCGCATTTCCAGCACTCTCATCTTCACACCCTCAGGCATGATCACAAGGATATGTCCTGCATCCCGGGTGTCGTATTCGATTCCTTTGAGTACAACAAAGTCCGTATGTTTCTTCCCTTTGATATTCTCTTTCCAATAGCGGTAGCCATTATATGTGTCGTGGTCTGTGATGACCATTCCCTGAAATCCATGCTGTTTTAATATTGTGATATATTCATCCAGCCCCACTTTGCTGTCAATGGAGCCTTCCTTCACATGGCAGTGCATGTCGATCTTCATAAACATGTCCTCTTTTCCGGTGTATGCACCTGATAGAATTTTCTGACTATTTCATCTTTATTATACATCATACCTGTTGCAGATGACAACCGGGGGACACGGACTTTTCATTTTCTCAGGAGCTGAGGCGCTGCAGCACATGGAGGGATACGCTTTTTATCGATATATCCTGGAGGCCCCGTGCAGCATCGCGCAGAGGCAGCCGGTCCATGCTGCCACGTAAACTATTGTCGGGATCTGTATTTCTGTAAAACAAAAAAGCACCATCAATATGGCAAGCACTGTCATCCCTGCCGCTGCCGTAAGTCCCCCCAGTATAGATTTTCTGATGTACATAATAAAACACACCTTTCTCTGATTTTTTGCTCTGAAAGCATCATATCAGATCAGGTGTGTCATAAAACGGACTTTACTTCTGCCGCTGTATTTTTATTTACAGATCGTCCAGTTCTTCGTCCGGATCATCAATATCTTCTATGTCGTCCAGGCTGATGGTTTCCAGCCCGTTTTCGCTGACAGTATCTGATGCGGCCACGCTGTCCCGGTCCTCTCTGGCTGTTGTGCTGTCTCCGTCCAAGTCCCTCATGACGGCACGCGCCCGCTCGACTTCATTTGCAGTGGATACCTCCTGCCGGATCTCTGCTGCCCGTTTCAGGTTTTGTTTTTTGCGTTTCTTTGACAGCAGAAGAAGCTGGACCAGAACTCCTGCAGCTCCAAACAATGTGCACAGCGCGATGCGGATCAGGCTGTCCATGCCGGTATCGGGAAGCAGATAACATACTGCCGGTCCCGCAGTGACTGCGCCCAGTAAAACAGTAGCAAATATAGTGATAATCTCCAGGAACTTCATGGAAAGGATCGCGGCGATAAGTCCGATAGCCTGACAAATGCCTATGAAGATCCAGTTTTCGGGATTTATCAGATGTAAACAAAACAGGCTGACCGAGAGAAAGACTGTCACAAAGACGCCCACTCTGTATAGAACGGATCCCAGGACAGCTAACAGAAGTCCGGCGGCAAATCCGGCGCTCACGCAGACCACAGCGTCAGCACCGGCGGCTTCCGCCGCGGTAAAACCGACAAAAAAACCTGCGGCCAGTCCCAGGAGCGCTGCCCAGAACCGTACGATCTTAAGCCCGAAAAGGCAGAGCAGAAGTCCTGCTGCGGCTGCCGCGGCAAGGCCGATGATCTCTGCCTGCGTCAGCGCGTGCCCGCTCTCGTCCAGTCTGGACAGAACTGCGCTGATATCAGACAAGCTGATTCCCTGCAATGTTTCGTAAATTTCATTCATGCTCATTATACTCACCCTTACCCTTTGTCTGTTATTTGTACATCTCCCCCAGATCTTCAAGAAGATCTTTGTATTCCTTTACTACAGCCTCCGGTGAGAGGATCTGCGCATCCCGCCCGAGTCCGGTCAGCCACCCGTAGAACTGTTCGCTGACTGCTACATTGATCCGCGCAATGAAATGATCATCCCCGTCAGGGCGCAGAGGCACGTTTTTTCCGAACCGGTCGATTACGACGCCTACATATTTATTATGAAAGCGGAGCCGGACCATCTGTTCATCCCCGCCGAACATCCCGAAGGTCTGCCGTGTATAGCGTGCCAGGTCAAAACGGCTGAATTCTTCCCTGCCTTCCCGTCTGATGTTGAGTATTCCGATATGCAGCATCCGGTCCACTCGGAAATGCTTCAGGATACCGGCGTCCATATCATATCCGATCAGATAATAATTCTCATTGTCCCATGTCAGAGCCCAGGGGCTTACATGGTAGTTTTCTCCATCTTTTTTCAGACGGATCTCCTTTGAGACGGTCCATTCAAAATATCGGAATATGATCTGACGATCTTCGGAAATGGCAGTATGCAGTTTATCTACATTATAATAAATGCTCTCGTTCATTGCCTTGATGCGGTCAGCTACCACTACCTGTCTCTGGAGCTGGCGCGCCTCGTGCCGGTCTGTCAGCTTTTCGATTTTTTTTATAAGAGCATCGGATTTTTTCTGTGTGATAAAACGGGACGACTGGACTGCGTCAACCAGAAGTTTGAGCTCTGCCAGTTCAAAATCTCTTCCGGTCAGATAGTATCCTTCAGGCTGTTCCTTCCTGTATGCGATATCCAGACCGAAATTTTTCAGTGTCTCAATGTCATTGTACAGGCTTTTTCTCTCTGCGTGTATACCGATATCTGCCAGCCGTTCTTCAAGGTCTTTGCGGGAGAGCGGGTGCTCTTCGTCCGTCTCTTCCTCGAACAGACGCATCAGATAGAGAATCTTTGCTTTCTGGTTGCTCATTTTCGCCATAGCGTCCTCCTGCTGCCATTTCATTCCTGCCGTTTTCGTGACCATTTTATCAATTTTTCATCTCATTGGCAAGATATTGAAGTTTTAAGGCGGCGACAGCATAATGAAAATGGATGCCAATCAACTTACTGATCAACATCCATCTTCAACCTGATATTTCTATCATATTCTTTTTCCTTTCTCTATCTTTATTAATTTGATAGATTTAACTTATGTTCCCGGCGGTCCGTACCTCCTTTACTTAGATTCCTGCTGGACTTTGGTTTCCCGATGACCTTCTCCTGATATAAATTTTACTTCTCTCATAACTTTCTCGTCATTATGATCTTTCTTTATATCTGTCACCCGTTTTCCAATCACGACATCCGGCAGGTGAATAAAACTTTCTGTGAATTTTCTTTCAAATAAAAATAAATTTTATTATTATTCGATTGATTGTTCATTCAGTTTTATTTGTTGTCATTATAATAACACTCATACCCATATATGTCAACAATATAATTAGTTTTTTTAATAAAAATATTAAAATTATCTGTTAATTTAAGTTCCTTATGTTGCCGGTTGACTTCCTGGCGAACGGATATTAGAATAAAATGTAAATTTTTATTTTTAAACTAACCAGAAGGGAGCCTTTACAATGGAACAGTTAAGAATACCAGAAGGCTATCATTCTCCCCTTACGATCCGTGAGACGGAGGTTGCCATCAAAGAAGTGAAAGATCATTTTGAGCGGGCGCTCGCCAAAGCGCTTCATCTGACCCGCGTGTCAGCCCCGCTCTTCGTGCGTCCGGAATCCGGGCTGAACGATAACTTAAACGGTGTGGAGCGCCCGGTATCTTTTGGGATCAGGGAACAGGAAGAGGCGCCGGCCGAAATCGTGCATTCTCTTGCCAAATGGAAGAGATATGCTCTGAAAAATTACGGGTTTCATTCAGGAGAAGGTCTCTATACAGATATGAGCGCGATCCGCAGGGATGAGGATACAGATAATATCCATTCTATCTATGTGGACCAGTGGGACTGGGAGAAAGTCATTTCAAAGGAGGAGCGCAATATGGAGACGCTCCAGTATACTGTGCGGAAGGTATACAGCGCCCTGAAGGATACAGAGGATTATATTTCAAGAAGATATAATTATATTGAACCTCTTCTTCCGGATGATATCTTCTTTATCACATCTCAGGAACTGGAGGATATGTACCCGGACTGCACGCCGAAGGAGCGCGAGAATCGGATCGTTAAGGAGAAGGGAGCTGTCTTTGTATCCCAGATCGGTAAAATACTGGCGTCCGGAGAGAAGCATGACGGGCGCGCCCCGGACTATGACGACTGGGAATTAAACGGAGATATCATCGTCTATTATCCGATCCTGGATATGGCTCTGGAGCTGTCATCAATGGGGATCCGGGTGGACGAGGAGGCCCTGAGAAGCCAGCTTAAGACTGCGGGCTGCGAAGAACGCGCGGAACTGCCGTTCCAGAAATCTCTGTTAAACGGAGAACTGCCTTATACAGTGGGCGGCGGGATCGGTCAGTCCCGTATCTGTATGTATTACTTAAGGAAAGCACATATCGGCGAGGTGCAGTCTTCACTTTGGCCGGATGAGATTTCTGTCAAGGCAAAAGAAAACGGAATCAATCTTCTGTAGATTCGTGCAGCGGGCAAGCCTTTTTGTTTTGGATGTGAGGAAGGATACATGAAGTATAAAAATGTAGTCTTTGACTTTGGAAATGTGATAGGGAGGTTTGACGGCAGATATATGCTTGAGCAGTTCTGTCCGTCTTCCAAAGACTGTGATCTGCTTATGCCGGCTGTCTATGCCCGCTGGAACGAGCTTGACAGGGGTACGCTTGATTATGAGGAATACGTGGAGCACACGGTTTCTGCGGTTCCCGCGCGTCTGGAAGAAGCCGTGAGAGAATTTTTCCGCGGCTGGCCGGACTATATCAGTCCTATCCGGGATACCGCGGAACTGATCGGGGAACTCTGTGAAAATGAAGTGCCGGTGTATCTTTTGTCTAATGCCCCTGTATATTTTGCAGAATGGGCGTCAGACTATGATCTGCTCAAAAAATTCAGCGGGACCGTATTTTCAGCCCCGCTGAAGATGGCAAAGCCTGACCCTCAGATTTACCGTTATCTGTTCGATACGTTTTCTCTGAAACCTGAGGAATGTTTTTTTATCGATGATCTGAAGGAGAATATCGAGGCGGGCAGAGCGCTTGGGATGGACGGAATTGTATTTAAAGGAGATATCCGGGAAGTGAAAACCGCCCTCGGCATGATGTGACTGTAACCGGTGCGATACCGGATAACAGCTGCACATCATACCGCTGAGGCGGTTTTGGTATGCGCTTATTTGATTTTTACTTTTTCACGGCCTGTAAGTGATATCACAGACAAAAAGAGAGTCCCGGCAGCAAGAAAGAAATCTGCCAGGTTGCAGGTTATAGAGGACAATTTTTTACTGCCCGATTTAAAACCGATATAGTCTGTGACATGACCTCTGGCAAAGCGGTCAAATGTATTGCTCCATGCCCCGGCTGTCATCAGTGAGAGAGCAGTCTTTTTCCAGAAGCCTTTTTTACAAAACAGTGCCAGCATGTAGAAAATGCTGACAAATCCTGCCGCGGCGAGAGAAAAAGCTCTCACGATCCCGGGACTGCCGGACAGAAAGTTAAGGCACATGCCCGTATTGGAGACCCGCCGAAGGACGATGGGACCTGCCAGATCTTTTTCCTCCCCCTTGTCCAGATTTTGTTCGATATAAGATTTTAATATCTGATCTGCTGCGAACAGTATTCCTGTCCCGCACAGAAACCAGCGATTTTTCATATGATTACCTGCCTGTATTTCCGTCTGTACGGCTTTATTTCTGCTTCATTTTCTCAGCGGCTTTGTCTGCGGCCGCACTGACCTTATCTGCAGCCTTCTGTGCCATTTCTTCAGCCTTATCCGCGGCTTTATCGATAGCATCCCCTGTTTTATCTGCAGCTTTCTGCGCCATGCTGCCAGCTTTCTTTGCGGCTTCTTCTGCCTTATCTGCCATATTTTCCACTGCGTCCGCAACTTTTTCTTTTACGCTGTCAGCATAATCCTCAGCGGTATCTTCTCCGGTCGGGACATCCTCTGCATCTGCATCACAGACGGTCACTTTTTCACCGCAGTAAGGGCAGTAGGACATATCCTTTGATACCATCCTGCCGCAGCCTGCGCACTCGGAAGCTCCCCGGATGTGCGCGATCTTTTTTTCGTAATCTTCGATCGCGGTCTCTCTGTCTCTGACTGCATCGCAGAGTGCTCTGGCGGATTCCTCGATTTCTTCACCCGCTTTATATCTGTCATAGATTCTGCGCCCGAGTTCCATGAGGTCTACTGCATTTCCTCTTGCAAGCCCCCGGATCTGTCCTTTGATCCGCTGTATCTCGATCGCATCTCCTGCTTTACTGGTGACAGTTTCCGCTGTCTCCCCAAGACGTTTCCCAAGATCTTCAAAAAAATCTCTCATAGCTATCATTCTCCCTTCTTCTTTCGCCCGTCCCGGACCTGTGGGATACCAGGAATTTCCCGGCGTTTTGATTTATAACCATTATACCCCATTAAGCGGTGACTTCAACACATCACGGAGGAATTTATACTTTTTTAACCTGAAGGACCTTTTCGGCGGGAGGAACAGAGTCCGTCCGGCGACCTGCATACTTTGGCCAAGGCGTTCATATTATGGTTATAAATTCTTTCCAGGAGTTTCTTTATGCCTGATACAGATACATGCCGGGAACAGATCCTGTCTGAAGATTACAGGGATTTCATCGGAAATCATGTGCGCACGCCTTTTTTTGACAGCATGCTGAAGGAGGAAAGATGTGAACAGGATGCCGGCTTTGATTACAAATGTATTTATCTGCCGTCAGATCTGGCGGATCCGATCAGTCTTGCGAGATATTCTTACAATTCCATACCTAAATGTTACGCACCCCTTGCTATGGAGACGCTCAATCAGGCGGGAATACTGCCGGTACAGAACTACCCGACTCTTCAACTGAAGGGACAGGGCGTGCTGGTCGGATTTATGGACAGCGGGATTGATTATACAAGCGGTCTGTTCCGGCAGCTTGACGGTACGACAAGGATCATATCCATCTGGGATCAGACGGTCCAGTCCGGCACGCCGCCGGAAAGTCTTGCCTATGGCAGTGAATTTACAGGAGAGATGATCAATGAAGCTTTAAGGGCGGAAAATCCTCTGGAGACTGTTCCGACTGTGGATGAGACCGGACATGGTACATATGCGGCAAGTCTTGCGGCAGGTTCGGCAGATCCCGGACAGCAGTTTTTGGGAGCCGCGCCCGAGGCAGGTATTGTGGTGGTAAAGCTGAAGCAGGCAAAGCAATATCTCAGAGATTACTACTTCATTCCCGGGGATGCCGTGTGTTATCAGGAGACAGATCTCATGCTTGGACTTAAATATCTGAATGACGTGGCGGACGCGCTGGGGCTTCCGCTGGTGGTGTGCGTCACTGTGGGATCCAGCATGGGAGGGCATATCGGGACCCTTCCCCTTCCGTTTCTTATCGATGGTTACAGCACGAGAGCAAACCGGATCACAGTGGTCGGAACAGGGAACGAGGCGGATAAGAGGCATCACTACTACAATGAGATAGAAGACGAGGAAGACACAAAGACAGTGGAGCTGCGTGTGGGAGAAGGCGTCCCGGGATTTTCTCTGGAACTTTGGACGGATATACCAAATATCCTTTCGATTTCTATCATTTCGCCCTCCGGCGAAAATACCTCGCGGATCCCGTTTCGTGTTGGGGCAAGCGCGGAACTTGATTTTCTGTTTGAGCGGACAAAAGTTTCCGTGGATTACCGGCTTCTGGTGGAAAAGAGTACGTCGGAGCTGGTCTTTTTCCGCTTTGATGCCCCGGCTCCCGGAATCTGGAAGATCATAGTGGAACCACTGTCGATAAATGACGGTCAGTTTCATATGTGGCTTCCTCTGACGGAATTTCTTGAGGGAGAGGTCTTTTTTTTGGAGTCGGATCCTTACTATACGCTGACAAATCCGGCGAATACTGACAGCCCGGTAGTTGTGGCGTATTATGACGGCGTCAGCGGGGCGGCGGCTCAGTCTTCCGGCAGAGGGTATACCCGGACCCAGCGCCGGAGGCCGGATATAGCGGCGCCCGGCGTCAACGTTCCGGGAGCGGTGCCCGGAGGGCGGTTTTCCACGCGCACGGGATCCTGTGCCGCGGCCGCCGTCACTGCAGGGGCAGTGGCGCTTATGATGGAATGGCTTGTGTATATCCAGGAAGTGCCGGGAGTAGATTCCTTTCAGGTAAAGAGCCTGCTTATAATCGGGGCAGTGCGTCCCCGGACCATGGAGTATCCGAATCGGGAGTGGGGATACGGGCAGCTTAACCTGTACAATACTTTTGAGACTATGCGGCAGCTCTGACAGGGGCTGCCACAGGCAATGATGCAGGGGCTGGGACAGCATTTTGCCGGACACTCATTCCGGGTTGACAGGGTATGGGATATTGTGCAAAATGTGTGCAGGGAAGGAATCCGGAACCAGAAAAACAGAATCGATAAAAAACATATTCATTGCAACAATATGAGGTCCGGATGACTCTAATAGATACCGGAATATAAATGGATATCCATAAAGCTGCGTTTTCAGGACACTTTGGGAGGAGGGGCGCGGATGTACGATTATGAGAACAGCCCGGAACAGGATCTGATCCGGCGGGCGAGGCGGGGGGACATAAAGGCGTTTTCCCAGCTGTACGCGAGGATCTACAAAGATCTGTATAAGTTTGCATTGTATATGACAAGGCATACACAAGATGCAGAGGATGCGGTCAGCGAGGCAGTGCTGTCGGCTTATGAAAATCTTTCAAACCTCCGGAAGGAGGATTCGTTCAGGAGCTGGATGTTTACGATCCTGAATAACTGCTGCAAAAAGATGCTCCGAAGAAGCAGGAAGGAAGCTGACCGGCTGGACGAGAGCACTCATGCCCGGATCGGGGGGAATCCCTGCGAACCGGATTATGCCCAGTGGCATGATGTGAGGAGGGCGTTCGACGAGCTGGATGAGGAAGAACGGATGATCGTGGCATTCTCCGTGTTCGGGGGCTATCGAAGTGAAGAGATCGCTCAGATGCTTGACAGGAACGCGGCGACTGTGAGGTCGCGGAAGAGCCGGGCGCTGGAGAAGATGCGGAGCGCCCTGAGCTGAATTCTGCATATACATGATGCTACAGGAGGTGGACAAGATATGGAAGAAAATAAAACGAGAGATGCAGGCGTGAATGATCCCAGGGAAGACAAACTGCGGGAGCTCACAGAAGATACACAGATCCCGGCTTCTTTGGAACCTGAGCAGATAGAAAAAATGCTGTTGAAAAAGAAAAAGGAAAAAGCGGCAAAATACCGAAGGAGATACGCCGGAATCGCGGCGGCAGCGTGTCTGTGTGTCGCGGCGGGGGTGACTGCCGCTGTGGCGAATAATGTCCGCGTGGACAGGAGCGCCGGAACTGAGGATTCTTCGGGCGCGGGTTCAGGAAGCTCGGCAGCAGGAAGTGAAATGGCAGAGGCAGAAGGAAAGATTGCGTGCGCAGCAGATTATGACCAGATTTATGATTATATACAGGCCGGTCTGAAACAGCAGGAAGAGCAGATGGACATGCAGGCGAGGATGTACAGTGACGGGACTGCGTCAGGTGTCAATGAGGCTGCCGCAGCGGACAGTGTGGCAATGGACAGTGCTTCGGGGACCGGCGGGGCAGCAGGCAGCGGAGGATATTCGGATACAAATGTAAGAGAAGAGGGCGTTGGCGAGGCAGATACGGTCAAGACAGACGGCACTCATATGTACATTTTGTCCGGGAGCAGGGTAGAGATCGTAAATATCGCGTCGGAGGAGATGACAGAGGTTTCCGCGGTAACTGTGGATCCTGACAGTTATATCAGGGAACTGTATGTGGAAGATAACCGCCTGGCAGTGTTTTATACACAGAGCAGATATACGCAGGGGGATGGCATTGATGTGAGTGCCAGGGAATATACATGCACAGATGTGTATGACATCAGTGATCCGTCAACTCCTGTGAAGCTGAATACATTATCCCAGAGCGGAGTCTATAACACGATGCGGGTAAAAGACGGGTATGCCTATGTGCTCAGCAGTTTTTATCCGGATACAGCATCGCCCCGGTCTGATGCCGGCGCCTATGTACCGTCAGTACAGGGCAGCACACTCGAGGCGGACCGGATCTTTATGCCGGAACAGGAGATGGGAAGCGAGTATACGGTGATCACCGCGTTTTCACTTGCAGATCCGCAGGAGCAGACAGACAGCAGAGCAGTATTCGGCAGCGCCGGGCTGTGTTATGTCAGCGGTGAAAACATTTATGTAACGGAGTCGTGTTATGATACAGATGATTCGGACGTGACCAGGACCGCCATACGGAAGGTGGCTTATCATGACGGGCTGCTGGAGGGAGCTGCGCAGACAAAAATAGACGGGCTTCTGAATGATTCCTTCAGTATTGATGAATACAACGGATATCTCCGGCTTGTGACTACGATTTCATCTGAGAATGGCGTTATGCCTATCAGCAGGGAATCCTCGCCGGCGGAACCTGACACGAGCAATGCCCTGTATGTGCTGGACGGAGAGCTTCAGCTTGTCGGTGAGATCGGAGATCTCGCTCCGGGTGAGACCGTGTATTCTGCACGCTTCATGGGAGATACAGGATACTTTGTCACATTCCGGCAGGTGGACCCGCTGTTCTCCGCAGATCTGTCCGACCCGGCGTCCCCGCAGATCATCGGGGAGCTGAAGATACCGGGCTTTTCGGAATATCTCCACCCCTATGGAGAGGGACGGCTTCTCGGCATCGGGATGGATGTGGATGAGGAAGGCGTGACAACGGAAGGAGTCAAGCTGTCCATGTTTGATATTTCTGATCCGGGAAATGTCACGGAGGTCTCCAAGTATATCCTGGAGGATAAGTACGGAACGGATGTATCATATAATTATAAAGCTGTATTTGTGGATGTGGACAAAAACTTATTCGGATTCCGTGCATATGGCGGAAATGGAGATGTATATTATCTGTTTTCCTATGACGAGTCAGAAGGATTTCAGGAAATGTTCTCCCGGGAGCTGACAGCTTATGGCGGCGACGTGCGGGGCGTGTACGCAGGAGAAAAATTTTACCTTGTTGTCGGGAATACAGTGGAATCTTTTACACTCTCCGGATTTGAGAAGATCGATGATATCGTGCTGGGAAGCATAGAACCTGCGGCGTTAGATTAGATGCAGAACATTCACAGCAGGAGGCCTGACAGGTCCCTGAGGGAAATTTAACCTTTCATTTCCCCCGGGGACCTGCTTTTTACAATCTGTTTTTCAGAATCCGCCTCTTTTCTTTACAATATATATGGGGCGTCTTTTGCTCTCCATATATTCCTTTGACATATACTGCCCTAGGATAGACAGGAAGAGCATCTGTACTCCGTTGAGCGCGAGGATCAGGCAGATGACCAGAGGGATCCCGCTCAGCCCGCGCCCTGAGAACAGGAAAAATATGACGGCAGCCAGTGCGGCAAAGAGAAGGAGCCCGCCTGCTGTCCCGGCGATCGCGGAGGGCGCGGTCGAGAAGGAGAGGATGCCGTCCATGGCGTAGCGGAACAGAGCGCGCAGGCTCCACTTTGTCTCCCCTGCTGTCCTTTCTACATTGTGGAAGGGAATCCATTTAGTCTCAAATCCTACAAAGGAGAAAATGCCCTTCATATAACGGTTGTATTCTTTCAGTTCCAGGACAGAGTCGGTCATCGCGCGGTTCATCATGCGGAAATCACCTTTCCCGTCCCCCATATCCAGGCGGCAGACTCTTCCGATGACATGATAGAATGAACGGGAAAGGAATGTGCGCAGGGGACTTTCGCCGGAGCGGTCTTCCCTCAGGCCGGCACAGCAGTCATAGCCTTCGGTCTTTACGACATGGTACATATCTTTTAACAGTTCCGGCGGGTGCTGGAGATCCGCATCCATGAAGACACAGTAATCTCCGGAAGCGTTCTGCAGCCCTGCATACATGGCAGCTTCTTTTCCGAAATTGCGGGAAAAGGAGAGGTATCTGCACCTGGGATCTGCAGCGGAGAAGCTTTCCAGTATCCTGGGAGTGCTGTCCCTGCTTCCGTCATCCACAAAAATAAATTCACAGTCTGCGCCGTCAATGTCCTTTGACGCGTCCGTGACTGCCCGGTAAAATGCGGGCAGTGCCTTTTCTTCGTTATAGCAGGGGACGATAATGCTGATAAGATCCCTGGTAATTTCTGCGGACAGAATTTCTTCAGTATTATTCATGACAGGAAACCTCCTTTTTAAAAATTCCATATTTGCATAGAATGTAATTCCCGGCAACTGTTACGATGCTGACCAATAATTTGGCAGGAACCGCAGCAATGCCCAGTAAATCTATAGACAGCCAGAGGAGGGTATTTTCTGCGAGCAATGTGAGAAAGCGGGCTCCTGCAAAAGAGGCCAGTTCTGTCCTGACATTATTTTCTGAGTGAAATACCCAGCGACGGTTCAGAACATACGCGGCAAGTACCGCTCCTGCCCAGGCAATACTGTTGGAAACCAGCCAGGGAAGATGCAGGAATAAAAGCGCTGCATACAGGAAATAGTTGACCCCGGTTGTTATGCCGCCGCTTATGAGGTAGGCGAGAAGTTCTTTTTTTAAGTTCATTTTTGATCCCTTCCTTTAGAGTTGTTTCGAAGTCGTTTTAACGCGCCTGCCGTGAGAAATACCGCATATCCTGCCATGGCGGTCAGGCTGACAAGGATGCCGGCAGTTTTTCCGGGAGGTGAGAAGCGGATTTCAATCCGGTGCGTTCCTGCGGACAGAGGAGCGCCGGCAAACGCTTCATTTACGGTAAGGATTTTTGCAGAGGCACCGTCCACCAGGATTTCCAGTCCATCCTGCATTGGGATGGATGTTGCGAGATATCCGTCCTCACCGGCGGTAACAGTGCCGGATAAGATAGTGTCGGGATGTCTGCTGTTTGACAGGGTGACAGGCGTGAAGATTTTGGAATTCAGCAGATCCTGGTCATAGAGATGCCACTGAATATCTGAAATCTCATACTTCCCTTTGGGTAAGGTGACGGACAAATCTGTAATCCCCTCTCTGGAGTCCGGAGAAAACTGATAGTGGAAGCAGCTGTTCCCGTTGGGGTACGGGGCGAAGCAGCCGGACAGCTTGTTACGTATCCCATTGATGTCAATGACAATGGGAGCCGTGGTCTTGTTTTTCAACCGGAAGCTGAGCAGAAGGATCTTGCCGGGCTGAGGGCTGGCAAGGTGCAGGTCCAGAGTACAGGAGTTTTCTGCAGAGACATCATAAGTATTTCCGTTTTTCATGATCGTCAGTCCTTCCGGCAGAGAACAGGAGGTAAATTCCGGTGTGTATGGTTCGATATATTTTTCGGCCCCCTTTTCCTCTGTGCGGTCAGATGTTTCCTGTGTAACTTTCTGAGGGAGATCCACTACGGTCTTTCTGGTGATCATATCCAGCTGTTCCAGTGATTCTGCCTGCTCAAACCGTTCCTGGCTGACTATATCGGAAGTAAAATAAGCGCGCGGCAGGACCTGGTCGTTTTCGGCCAGGACAGTATCTCCGGACTGCTGTATGATTTCATATCCTGCGGGAACTGCGTCTGCTGATGTCTCCAGATAGCGGACACCGAGGAGATTCATCATGAATGGATTGTCGGAGGTCAGCAGCGCTGCGCGGTTATTGATCCGTATCGGGGTCATCAGGGTATCGTAATATAAACTGGAATATGACCCGGAGGTTACCGAGGAATACATCGTGCTTCGGGTCATCCCGCTCTTTGTCAGTCTGTTCCCATTGATAAGCGGACTGAGGAGACTGTCAAAGTGATAGAGCGGGTCCATATCGGCTGCCTTTAATTCTTCCGACGTAAAGCCCGGATCAATGTCCGAACATTTTACCCATTCCTCTGTCGCCGCAGTAGTGAGATACATTCCGACAGGAGATATAAGGAGCAGGAGTGCAGCCAGAAAGAGCGCGGGCGGTTTTGCCGTAATATGCTGCCATCTCCTCCCCGGGAGGTCTTTGAAGACAGCAGTCCTGAATAAAAGTACGAGCAGAAAGAGGATAACTGCTTCGGTAAGTATCCACGGAAACTGTTCCTGGCTGAACCAGAGTAATCCTGCGGGGAAAATCACCGCGAAGGGAAAGAGAGGAAGCGGAACCCTCTCTGATTTGTCCCGGGACACGGGCGTAGTGCTCTCTGTTCCCAATGGAGTAAAAAAGCCTGAATCCCGCAGATAACGGACACAGAGAAGAATGACCAAAGGCAGGAATGGGATCAGGACCTTCGGGCGCGCGTAGAGGGTACCGTTCAACAGCCATGAAAATACGCCGAAAATCCCGAACAGCAGAAAAAGGATGCTGTCTTTGCGGTATTTTTTCTGAGCAAGCCCTGCCAGAATCGTATAGAGACAGACAAAGGTTACGCCCATTCCGTATTCGTTGAACAAAAGGTTGTTCATCACCGGATTTGGTCCGAACAATTCAAGGAATGACAGGAAGGTGAGCGGAGATCCGCCTCTGCCGTGTTCCAGGATGACGAGCGCGGTGGGGAGCAGCAGTGCTGCGGACAGCGCGGTTCCGGTCAGAACGCAGGGGATATATTTTTTCAAAAAGGCGCCTTTCCAGAACGAGTTTCCTTCCTGGCGGTACCAGTACCAGCCTGTGGCGGCGAAAGCCGCGACAGCAAAGTAAAAGCTGTTCAGGCAGATCAGGCACAGGCAGAAGGGCAGCCATCGGATCTGTTTCTTTCTCACGCATAGTAATGCACAGAGCAGATAGGGCAGATAATTTACAAACATGACCTGCCTGTGCATATGGAACATGCATCCCGCGGTCATTAAGAGAACGGATCCCGCGAAGGAAAGAACAGGCGGGATATTTTCACTGCGCAGCCAGACATAGCACAGCAGGACAGAGGCAAGGTATACGACCAGCATGTAACAGATGAGGATATGGATCATGGGGATCTGCGGCAGCAGGTAGCCGATCAGTATATCCGGCCGCAGGAATCCATAGTAGGAAAACTGATAACCATTGCTGCCGCTTCCAAGCTCGAGCCAGGATGGAAGCAGCGTGTGCTGCTCCATACATGCATCCCGTATAGTTTCGGCAAGAGCGGCATGCTGGCTGAGCCAATCCGTATGAGAACCGAACACTGCTCCTTCAGGAACCGTCACGGTGATCAATATAAAAAAAAGAAAAATGAGGGATAACGGGTATATCCATTTCTTCATAACAATCTGCTCCTTTCAACGAATATTAGGATAGTGCAGATTCCTTAAAAAATACCCGAAGAGATTCTAAAGATTTCTTAAGAAGGTGATAAAGAAGGCTTGCAAGGTTATGTCAGAATAATCAGGCAATATTAGAAAGGGTACATAAATATAGTGGGCGCCGAGCGGGAAGAGCACAAGAAAATGCTATAATTATCAGAAAATTCATATAATTATAAATAATAATAAATTTATTTAGAAAATATAACAAAAATGTATTGACAAATAAAAAGCCCGGTGATATTATAAAACCATCCAAAAGAGAAAACAAAGAAATCTCCAAAGGATATTTATCTAAGAGAACATAGATTGAAATATCAGTCAGATGTTCGATTAGGTTAAAAATAAAAGCAGCAGGAGGTAAGTCCCATGGACAGTATAGTTTCAGTTAATCATCAATATGTCAGTGGTACGGCAAGTGTAAGTTCCTGTGATGTAAGAGACCTTTGCTGGAGAAAAGATCAATAATCCGGAAAAGTCAGAATGGAAAAAGAGATCGGAGAGTTCGTAAATCCGGATGAAAATCTACCAAGATTTGGCATTTGCAGACGTATTGAATATAGATACCACATATAACAGAATTTCGAAAGATGTGTAAAGAAACATTCAGTAGAATATCATTTATATAATAAAGGATTACAGTTATAGAAGTAATAATCCGTTAAGCAGATGGAATATCAGTGAATGGTACTGCATATGCAGAAGGGTTATAGGAAGAATAACTCAGAAGACTTTAAAAATATAAGATGATACCCGGAGCGAAAGCGATGAGCAGAGGGATGCTGTTATGAACCTCAACTTGTTATTGAAGGAGGACAGATTTAATAAGCGGGTCTTAATAAATCGCCCGAAGATCAAATAACAGATGGCAGAGGTCTCACAGGAACAAAATCTATTCAATGCCTCCGATTTAAAATATAAAAGAAAAATGAAAAAATTAAATAAAAATTAAAATGCATCGTCAATGTCAATTGAGGATGCATTTTTTTGACATTGGGGGATGCATATGATAAACTATTGAAAGAATATCGGCTTGTACCCGGACGGGGCAGGAAGATGATGACTGACCGATGAAATATTATTTTCAATATTATTTTCGATGAGGTGAATGCGGTGGATAAGTATGATTATAAAGTAAAGACCGAACAGATGCTCGAACTTATGGAGGACGGTGCATACAGACAGGCAGCGGAAATCGCGGACTTGATCGACTGGAAGAGGGTCCGAAATACCGGAATGCTGGCAAATGTCAGTGAGATCTATGAAAAGAATAAAGAGTATCAGAAGGCTTATGAGGTGCTGAATCTTGCTTACCGCCGTGCGGAGGGGAGCAGGAAGATCATCAGCCGCCTTTGTACACTGGCGGTTAAAACTGGAAATGTAGATGAAGCGATCGATTATTATGACGACTTTGTTCAGATCGCGCCGAAAGACCCGAATCAGTATATCCTGAGATATCAGATTCTCCGTGCGCAGAGAGCACCTGTCGAGCAGCAGATCGAAGCGCTTGAGGAGTATAAGAAGTCTGAATATATTGAAGAATGGGCTTATGAACTGGCGAAGCTGTACCAGGAAGCAGGCATGACGGCAGAATGTCTGGAGGAGTGTGATGATCTTATCCTTTGGTTCAGCGAAGGACAGTATGTATATAAGGCGATGGAGCTGAAGATGCAGTATAAGCCTCTGACTCCTTCGCAACAGGAAAAGTATGACCGCCGGTATGAGAAGCTGTCTGAAGAGACAGAAGAAATGCCTGACATCCTGGCGTATGCAGAGGCGAAAGGCGGAGAAGCTGATTCCGCTGATGTTGAGGATGCTGTCGAAGCGGATGGGAAAGATGATATAGGGGATGCTGCAGAGGATAAGGAAAGCCCGGATGAGGAAGCGGCGCTTTCGGAAGAGAGTGCTTCCGGGGAGGCGTCTGACAGCAGTGAGAATATTGATGCAGCTGAGCCGAAGAAAAAGAAAATCGGGGATACAATGCCTCTTGGCGAGGCTTTGAAGAAACTTCTTCATCCTGAAAAACAAGTAATGCCTGAGGAAGAAGAGCCTGAACTGGATGATCTTGCTGATGAGATCGGGGAAATTGAATCCGTGGCTGATATAGATATTGTCGCACAGATAGCGGAGGAAAAGAAAAAGGCTGTTACAACAGCAGGAGGAATGACAGAGATCACGCCAGATGAAATTGACGTGGAGGAGACGCAGGGAATTTCGCTGGAAGAAGCGGAAGAATTGCTCCCGGAGGATGAAGAGGACATCATAGATGAGGAAGCAGAAATCATCGAGGATGTTGAGGCAGAAGACGGTATATCGGAAGATGAAAGTGCAAAGGATTTCAGTAGGAATGATGACCAGATAACCGGACAGATGAGTCTGGAAGATATTCTTTCCGGCTGGGAGGGAGCGCCGGATAGGGATATGGAACCGGAATCAGAAGAAATAGAGGACCTTCTCGCAGGGGATGAAGCGGAAGACAGTGAAGAACTGTATGATGAAGATGCGGAGGCTCTGGAAGATGATGTGTTCGATGCAGATGCGGAAGAACTGGAAGATGACGTGGTTGAAGCGGAAGCAGAGGATCTGGAAGATGAAGCAATTGAAGACCAGGCTGCGGCTGATACAGATAACAGCAGTTCAGAAGGGGAAGTGACAGGGGATACTATGGAGACTAAGAAAACAACAGCGCCGATCCTGCCGCCGGATATCCAGCGGATGATCGACGAGATCGAAGGCGTGATCCCGCCGGAAGAAGAAAAACCAGAGAAACCGGCAAAGAGGACTTTGGAGAGGAAAAAAGAAGAACCTCACGAGAACATGGGGAAGGTTGCTGAATCCCTCCGCATAGATAATGATGATTTTGAGGAGGAAGAATATTTCGGCGATGATGAACTTCCTGAAGAAGAATTCTTCGATGAAGGCGAGGCGTTTGAAGAGGAAGAAGAATATCTGGACGAAGGCGAAGAATTCGAAGAGGAAGAGGAATATCTGGGCGAAGGCGAAGAATTCGAAGAAGAAGAGGAATATCTGGGCGAAGGCGAAGAATTCGAAGAGGAAGACGAGTACCTTGGAGAAGGTGAAGATTTCGAAGAAGATATATTGGAAAGCGAAGCTGAAGAATTCGATGATGAAGTACCCGATATTGCTGAAGAATTCCGTATTAATCCAGAACATGCAGATCAGGAGGATGACAGGGAGATACCGGATGATGATGACGATGGCATGGACATCCTTTCAGCAACAACTCCTCTTAGCAGGAAAGAGACAGCGAAAATGATCGCAACTGGAAAGACCGCGCCGCTTCCTCTGGATGAGATTTCAGACGCGCTTTCTATGTCGGACACGGGATTTATCGTACATGGGCGTTATGATCTGGAGATGCAGAGCGGCATCGGCACAAGAGCGGGGCTTACGGAGGAACAGAAAAAGCTGTTTTCCTATTTTGTTCCGGTGCGGGGAATGAGCGAACAGCTGGTAGATGTACTGGAGCAGGATAAAAACTGCACGAACAGGAATGGCACATCAAAGTCAGGAAATCTTCTGATCATCGGAAATAAGGGCAACGGAAAAACTGTGCTTGCAGTGGATGTAGTCAAGGCGATCCAGAAACAGAGAGAGATCAAACAGGGAAAGGTTGCGATCGTTACAGGAGATTCTTTAAATAAAAAGAAAATCAGTGATATTTTTGATAAGCTTTACGGGGGAGCCCTGATCATTGAAAAAGCAGGCAAGATGAATGAAAAGACAGTCGCACGGTTAAACAAAGCGATGGAGAAAGACACCGGGGAGCTGCTGATCGTACTTGAAGAGCAGAGGAAACCGCTTGACAGGCTGCTGTCATCGAACCGTGAATTCAGGAGAAAATTCACATCCCGGCTGGAGATACCGATCTTTATTAATGACGAGCTGGTAACATTTGGTCAGACTTATGCGCAGGAGAATGGATACCGTATAGATGAGATGGGTATCCTGGCGCTGTACAGCAAGATTGACTCCCTTCAGAGGGAAGATCACGCGGTAACTGTCGCAGAGGTTAAGGGGCTTATGGACGAGGCGATTCAGCATTCTCAGAAAGCGTCTGCCAAGAAGCTGATGAAGCGTGTATTTGGAAAGAATACGGATGAGGCAGACAGAATTATCCTTTCAGAGAAGGATTTTAATATCTGATCTTGAACAAAAGAGAAAGACAGTGTTTTGTCAGAAAAGATGTAAGACATTCTGGCGGGGCACTGTCTTTCTTTTTGTCTATTTTTGCTAATGAGAAGCTTTTCTCTTTCTTTTTTTGTAGTGATAAAGTATAATATGGATAGACAAAAATCGAGCGGTGAGGTGGCTTTCATGAAAAAGGGAAAAAGCACAAAGAAAAAGTTACAGCCTTATGAGATCGGTGAGCTTGACCAGTATCTTTTCGGTCAGGGAAATCATTATGAGATCTATCAGAAAATGGGTGCGCATAAAGTGACATGCAACGGAAAAGAAGGAGTCTATTTTGCAGTTTGGGCGCCCCATGCACGCCGGGTTGCAGTGATCGGTGATTTCAACGGCTGGGACTTTGAAGCAGACTACATGGAGAGGCAGGAGCCTTTGGGAATTTATACGCTCTTTGTTCCGGGCGTAAAAGAGGGGGATCTCTACAAGTTCTGTATTGAGACAGAGCAGGGGAAACGCATCTTTAAGGCGGATCCGTTTGCAAACTATGCGGAGCTGAGACCCGGTACGGCATCCAGGGTGACAGATATCTCTCATTTGAAATGGACGGACGATGCTTGGATGAAAACGCGTGAGACATGGGATCACAAGGTAAATCCAATGTCTATTTATGAGGTACATCTGGGGTCCTGGATGCGTCATCCGGGAAGAGAGGATGAAGGTTTTTACACATACAGAGAATTTGCAGAGGCAATCACTGAGTATGTTAAAGACATGGGCTATACCCATGTGGAGCTTATGGGAATGGCCGAGCATCCGTTTGACGGGTCATGGGGATATCAGGTGACCGGCTATTATGCCCCGACTTCGAGGTATGGAACCCCGGAGGATTTTGCTTACATGATCAATTATCTGCACAGAAATAATATCGGCGTGATCCTTGACTGGGTACCCGCACATTTTCCGAGAGATGCGCATGGACTGGCAGATTTTGACGGCACGCCTACATTTGAGTATGCGGACCCGCGTAAGGGTGAGCATCCGGACTGGGGGACAAAGATTTTTGACTATGGGAAGGCCGAGGTGAAGAATTTCCTCATTGCAAACGCATTGTTCTGGATCGAGCATTTCCACGTGGACGGGCTCCGAGTAGACGCGGTGGCATCAATGCTTTATCTGGATTACGGAAAGCAGGACGGTCAGTGGGTCGCAAATAAATATGGCGGAAATGAGAACCTTGAGGCGATCGAGTTCTTTAAGCATCTGAACTCTGTTGTTCTGGGAAGAAATAAGGGCGCTGTTATGATCGCGGAAGAGTCTACCGCATGGCCGAAGGTAACAGGAGCGCCGGAGGATGGCGGCCTTGGTTTCAGCCTGAAATGGAATATGGGCTGGATGCACGATTTTACAGAATATATGAAGCTGGATCCGTATTTCAGGAAGAACGCGCATAATATGATGACATTTGCCATGTCGTATGCGTACAGCGAGAACTATATCCTTGTATTGTCACATGATGAGGTGGTGCATCTGAAGTGCTCCATGCTCAATAAAATGCCGGGACTCGGATTTGATAAATATGCGAACCTGAAAGCGGGGTATGCCTTTATGACAGGACATCCCGGCAAGAAGCTGCTCTTTATGGGACAGGAATTTGCACAGCTCAGAGAGTGGAGCGAGGAGAGAGAACTTGACTGGTTCTTGTTAGCTGAGCCTGAGCATCAGGCAATCCAGAACTGGTACCGTGATCTTCTTCATCTTTATAAAAAGAATAAAGCTATGTATGAGATGGATTCAGATCCCTCAGGATTTCAGTGGATCAACGCAGACGACTGCTTCCGCAGTATTTACAGTTTTATGAGACATTCTAAGGACGGAAAGAAAAATCTGCTCTTTGTGTGTAATTTCACACCGATGGAACGCCCGGATTACCGGGTCGGAGTACCGAGAAGAAAACAGTTAAAGCTGATACTCAACAGCGATGATGCAAAGTACGGCGGAAAAGGCGAGGAGAGACCGCTGATCTATAAACCGGTGAAACAGGAGTGCGACGGGCAGAAATATTCGTTTGCGTACCCGCTTCCGGCATATGGAGTGGCAGTATTTGAGTGTTGATAATAAAATGTGCAAACTAATATGTATAAGGGGTCAGGCACCTTTAAAAAGGGGTCTGACCCCTTTAAGATGAAATATGTAAAAAACTTACAAAACTCAAAAATAAAATCGGAAAATTATATGAAAAATAACAAATTAATGATATAATAGACCCCGTACTGATAAATTTTATATTTTTAATCCAAAAGGAATGGAGGAGTGATTGGAATGGACAATCAATTGGCACTACTGACACTATTTGGCTCCATCATTGCGCTTTTGTTTGTGGCAAGCAGGGCGCAGAAGGTACTCCGTTTCCCAGAAGGGAACGAGACCATGAAAAAGATTTCCGGATCCATCCACAAGGGTGCGATGGCGTACCTGCGCCGCCAGTATAAGATCCTGATCGGGTTCTTTGCTGTAATGTTCGTGATCCTGTTTGTGATGGCTGCTCTGGGTCTGCTGACATGGTTTGTTCCCTTTGCTTTTGTGACTGGCGGTTTCTTCTCAGGTCTGTCAGGATTCGTGGGAATGCAGATTGCCACGAGGGCAAATGCGAGGACTGCGGCTGCGTGCCAGAAAAGCCTGAACAAAGGTCTAAATGTAGCATTTTCGGCCGGTTCTGTTATGGGCTTTACCGTGGTGGGACTGGGACTGCTGGATATCTCGATCTGGTATCTGCTTCTGAGGCTTGTATTCAAGCTCCCGATCGAGGATATCACGAGTACAATGCTGACATTCGGAATGGGAGCTTCGTCCATGGCGCTGTTCGCGCGTGTCGGAGGAGGTATTTATACTAAGGCGGCAGATGTTGGAGCTGACCTGGTAGGAAAAGTAGAGGCCGGCATTCCGGAAGATGACCCGAGAAACCCGGCGGTCATCGCAGATAATGTAGGAGATAATGTGGGGGATGTGGCCGGCATGGGCGCGGATCTCTATGAATCTTATGTCGGTTCTATTTTGTCTGCGTGTGCCCTTGGCGTCATCGCTTTTAATAAGATAGAGTCAGTTGACCGCGTAAATGCGGTGGTGATCCCGATGATCCTGGCAGCAGTCGGGGTGCTTGCATCCATTATCGGTTCCCTGCTTGTAAAGACCGGTGAAAATACGGATCAGAGTACGCTTCTGAAAGCACTCAGGAGGGGAACTAATACGAGTGCGATTATCATTGCTGTGATTGCTTTTCCGCTTGTATGGTTTATCCTTGGGAAAGATTTCATCGGATTCTATTTTGCGATTCTGGGTGGTCTTCTGGCCGGTGTACTGATTGGATTCTTTACGGAATATTTTACATCAGACACATATAAGCCTACGCAGAAGCTTGCGAATAAATCAGAGACCGGGTCTGCGACGATCATCATCGGAGGATTAAGCCTTGGAATGCTTTCCACGGCAGTGCCCATCATAATCATTGCAATCTGTGTTATGGCAGCATATGCACTGTCCGGTGGTTTTATTGAGTCAACAAGAGGACTTTACGGAATTGCTCTGGCGGCAGTGGGGATGCTTTCTACTCTCGGCATTACCCTGGCGACAGATGCATACGGACCGATCGCGGATAATGCGGGAGGTATTGCGGAGATGGCGGGGCTGGATGCAGAAGTCAGGAAACGTACTGACGCCCTGGATTCTCTTGGAAATACAACAGCTGCGACCGGAAAAGGTTTTGCGATCGGTTCAGCTGCTCTGACTGCGCTTGCGCTGATTGCTTCTTATGTTGAGAAAGTCCAGGAAGTTGGGGGTGCGGATATCGCGCTTGATATGAGCGTCATGAACCCGACCGTGCTGGTTGGTATCTTCATCGGAGCATGCCTTCCGTTCGTATTCGCTGCTCTTACAATGGATTCTGTCGGACGCGCGGCACAGAGTATCGTTGTGGAGGTGCGCCGTCAGTTCAGGGAGATCAAGGGACTGATGGAAGGAAAGGCTGAAGCAGACTATGAGACTTGTGTTGATATCTGTACAAAGGCGTCTCTCCATGAAATGATCCTGCCTACGCTGCTTGCGATTATCACCCCGGTTGTGACAGGGCTTATTCTCGGATACAACGGTGTAATCGGACTGCTCACCGGCTCTACGGCAACTGGCTTCCTGATGGCGATCTTCATGGCAAATGCAGGCGGTGCCTGGGATAACGCTAAGAAATATATCGAGGGTGGCGCCCATGGAGGAAAGGGAAGTGACTGCCACAAGGCGGCTGTTGTAGGCGATACGGTAGGAGATCCGTTTAAGGATACTTCAGGACCGTCTATCAATATCCTGATCAAGCTGCTTTCCATGGTGTCAATCGTGTTTGCAGCGCTGGTTGTGAATTATCATATTTTCTAAGAGGGATAAACAGCAATTATCGGATAAATATCAGTAAAGAGGAGCCCTGCGGCGATATGGGACTGTCCATATCGCCGCAGGGCTTTGCTGCCCGCAAGGGCGGGTAAGGTAAATCTGGAAGGGCTGGGCAAGGTCTGCAAGAAGAGCCTTCCAAAACAAAGCGTTCAGGCGGAAGAATGATCCGGCACCGGGTTAATCAGGTATCAGACTTGTAGATTGAAGTCCTGCATGCATGACCTGAAGAAGCAGGGCGTGGAAGGGAATTATGTGCCGGCACAAAATCTGCACCTGACGCTGGCGTTTATCGGGGAATACGATGATCCGGCCAAGGTGAAGCAGGTTATCGGGAGCGTGCCGCTGCCGCAGTTCCGGCTGAGCCTGTCGGAGAAAGGAAACTTCGGTAAGCTCCTATGGGCGGGTGTGAAAGGTAACCAGAAGCTGAAGACGTATGTGAAGGATCTGAGGGATGCGCTGAGGGCAGCGGGTATTCCTTTTGATGATGATAAGTTCGTTCCGCATATCACTCTGATCCGGAAAGCAGCGGCGAAGAAACCGTATCAGGCAAATCTGCCGAAAGCGGAGATGACGGTGAGGAAGGTGTCGCTGATGAGGTCGGAGATGAAGAATGGGAAAGCGGTGTATCGGGAGATATGAGGGTACAAAGGAAAACAGTAGAAAGGAATAATATGACACAGGAAACGATAGAACAGGTTCTGAAATTCAGAGATGATCGGAACTGGAAGCAGTTCCACAACCCAAAAGATCTGGCGATATCCATATCACTGGAGGCGGCGGAGCTTCTGGAAGTGTTTCAGTGGAGTGCCGGAGATGTCCGCTGCAGTGAGAAGGCGGACAGGATCCGGGAGGAGCTGGCGGATGTGGTCAATTACTGTATCCTGATGGCGGATGCGTGCGGGCTGGATCTGGACGCGATCGTGCAGGAAAAGACCAAGAAAAATGCAGAGAAGTATCCGATCGATAAGGCGTATGGGAGCAAAAAGAAATATACAGAACTGAAAAAAGATCAGCAGGAGAAAGACAGATATAAAGACGAAATATCCGATAGTAAAAAAAATAGTTGATAATGTACGTGGATTAAATGCTTTTGAAGAAGAGACGAATACTGTTTTTAGTAAAAGGGATAAAGAAATTTTGCTGGAATTCCCAACGGTATATATTCATAACTGGAAAAATACGAAAAATTATGAAGTATATGTCGGAGAAACAAACGATATACTCCGCCGGACCAGAGAGCATTACGCAGAAGGCAAGAGGCGGGGCGGATGGCGAAAGAAAATGCTCAGGAGCAGGGGAAGCCTTTATATTATCGGTCATGAACATTTTAATAAATCTATGACGCTTGATATAGAAAATCGTTTAATGATGTATCTTATGAGCGTAGAATGCATCCGGAAGATACATAATAGGCGTGGAAATGCACAGGGCAAATATTATCCTGTTAATGAAACGGACCATATCTTTCATTGTATATGGCAAAAGTTAAGAAGCGATAATGAGGAGGTGTTTCCGAGTGAGGAACGTATAAAAGATTCGGCGGTTTTCAAAGCCTCACCTCTTCACAGATTAACGGATGAGCAGCTGAAAGTAAAAGAGGACATTATCAGGAAGGTATTTGAATCAATACATAAGAATAAATCCAATCAACTGATTTTTGTAGAAGGAGAAGCAGGAACGGGAAAAACAGTTCTCAACAGCAGTACATTCTATGATATTTATCTGCAGGCAGAAAAAGAGGGAATAGATTTTTTAAAATGCCGCATGATAGTTAACCATGATGAACAGTTGAGGGTTTATAAGCAGATTGCGTTAAAATTAGGACTGACAGAGAGATATGGTGAAGTCGTTTATAAACCGACAAGATTTATTAATTCCTATTCAGAAAATGATCCGATAGATGTGGCATTTGTGGATGAAGCACATCTCCTTCTCACTCAGGGAAAACAGTCATATACAGGAAAAAATCAGCTGGCAGATATCATACAGAGAGCCAGGGTGACAGTAGTGATGTTTGATGAAAATCAGATTTTGACCTCGGAACAATACTGGGAACAGGAGCAGCTGGAATATTTTAGGAATAAAGCTAAAAAAGAAAAAAATTATTTTGAACTGAAAAACCAGCTTCGGATCAAAGCATCCGCGGATGTGATCAGGTGGATCGATGATTTTACAAAGAAAAAACAGCTTACGAGAATCCCAAAAGAAAAAGGAGGCTATCAGATTAAAATATTTGACGCACCACATGATATGGAGGAAGCGATAAAAAATAAAGCAGCCAATGCGGGACATGAATTATCCCGGATAATTGCTACATACGACTGGTCATACAACTCAAAAAAGCGTTCCCCAAATACAAAAACAAAATACTGGGAAGTGTCTATTGATAAATGGCATAAAGCATGGAACTATGAGCTGGAAAGAAGCCTGGGCAGAGAAGAGAGAAAAAAGAACAGAATATTAGCTTGGGCCGAGCAGCGGCAGACCATTGATGAAGTTGGTTCTACATTTACTATACAGGGGTTTGATCTCAATTATGCAGGCGTGATCCTTGGCCCATCTGTTAAGTACCGAAACGGGAAGATCGTATTTGACCCTGCAGAGAGCAGAAACCAGAAAGCCGTACAAAGCAGGACGCTGTCAGATGGAACAAAAAAGAAGTTCGGGAAGCTGCTTATCCAGCATGAGGTAAGGATCCTCATGACCAGAGGAGTTGAGGGGCTGTATATATATGCGTGTGATCCGGAACTGAGGAAAGCTCTGAAAGAAGCAGAAGTATAATGAGATAAAGAGAAATCTCGAAAGCTGCTTTGTGTTATAAAATACAAATCTTAAATAAAACAGAAGTTATAGTAAGTATTCCGATTCAGATATTTATAAAAGGCGCGAGTAAGTGGGCATGACTTCAAAAACCCCTGCATACATTGTAAAAACGATGTTTGCAGGGGGATTTTTTTGAAAGATTACATTGAGGAAAGAGCCGTGGAGATTGCTGATTATATTATAGAGAATAACGCGACTGTGAGGCAGACGGCTAAGCAGTTTCGGATCAGTAAGAGTACGGTACATAAGGATGTCACCGAACGGCTCCTCCAGATCAACCCCTCACTGGCGCGTGAGGCGCGCAAGGTGCTGGATATGAATAAGTCAGAGAGACATATCAGAGGAGGGATGGCTACAAGAGAAAAGTATCTTCATCAGCATGGATAGGAGAAGAAACTTCATGAAGGACAAAGGCGGTCCGGCTTATATATAAAGCAGGGCTGCTTTTGTATCTGTTTCAAATGCTGTGATATCTGTGATATACTGTTTTTAACAAAGGCTATTCGGTAAGGAGGCTGCAGATGAAGATCGTGATCGTGGAGAGCGATGAACGGACCCGGGAGATAATTTCAAAGACTGTAAAGAGGGCATACCCGGAAGCTGTTATAGCAGGTGTGGCAAGGAACGGCAGGGAGGGATATGAGCTTATCCGCACAGAAATGCCGGAGATTGTTATCATGGATATCCGGCTGCCGGGGATGAGCGGGCTGACAATGCTCCGCAGACTCCGCGCTGAAAAGATTTATGCCAGGGTGATTATTATCACTGAGGACACGGATTTTGAACATGCTCGCCAGGCGATCACTCTGGGAGTAGATGATTATATGCTCAAGCCGGTCAGACCGTTGCAGCTGAGAAAAGCTGTCAGTCAGGTCAGGGAGAAAATTGAGGAACAGCAGGCGCTTGGGAAGGCTTTTACAGTAGAAAACATCTTTACAGGCTGTCTGAATGGACAAGTGTTTCCGGACCGGAAATTTCATCAAATGACCAGGGAGAAGTTTGGATTTACACTGGAGGATCCGGGGGCTTTGTTTGTTGTATGGCTTGGAGGCGGATATGCAGAACAAAGGGAAATGGTCCGCGTAATACTGGAGAACGCGGGAACGGGGAAAGGTTTTTCTGTCTGCGCCGTTCCCATTGATACATGGCATCTGGTGGCGGCTGCTGTCTACCGGATCGGCAGGGGCTCCGAAGCAGAAAAGTCCCCGAATGCAAACCGTGCAGAAGAGGCACTGTCATTTGACCATGAGTTTGCTGTCATTCGGGAGCAGATCGTCCCTGCGCTGAGCGGGAGTGTACGTGGAGAGATTGCATGCTTATGGGAAGAGACAGAACATATGGAAGGCTTTCCGGCTGTGCTGAGGAGTATGAGACAGATCAGGGAGTGGAACCTGCTTTTTGACCGGGGGGAGATCATCCGCCGGAAGGATGTGGAGGCTCTTGAAGTTATGCCTTTGAAATATCCTGCAGAGCTGGAGGCTCAGGTGCGGCAGGCGGTGCTTGCCATGAATGGCGAGGAAATAAAAAAATGTTATTATCGTCTCTATGATTTTTTCCGTGCAGAACCGTACAACCCGCGGGAGATAAAGGAATGCCTGATGCGGTTTGATATGTCTATGCTGGGCGCATACAAGACGCAGTATGAAGTTGAATCAGAGTTGAGAGTGCAGTACAGTATGCAGCTGATCGCAGAGGCGGTCAGCTGGGGACAGATTCGGGCCGCAATGGAAGAATTTTTTAACGTAATGAATTTTGATGCGTTTGAAGAGGAAGGCGATGCGGAGTTAAGCGCTTTGGTGCGAAAAGCAGTACAGCTGGTGAGAAAATACTATGACCAGGGCATCAGGCTTGAGGAGATCGCGGCGCAGCTGTATGTCTCAGAAGAATATCTGAGCGCACAGTTTAAGAAAGAGACTGGAATGGGATTTGCTGAAACGGTCAGAACTTTGAGAATAGAAAGAATCAAAGGACTGTTGGCAGGGACCCGGCTGAAGCTTAATCAGATCGCGGAGCTGACGGGATACACAGATCCGAAATATATGAGCAGGGTTTTCAAGGAAGAAGTCGGTATGCTCCCAACGGAATTCAGGAAGGCGGTTCACTGAGAATGCTTTTTTCAAACGGGGCAGAACCATTAAAAAAAGTCACTTTTTTTAAAAAATTCCCCCTTTCTGCGCAGGAAAATTGTGGTAGTATTGAGGGCGGTAAACGGAGAGCCCCGGTATGCCGATATTTTTATCCAACAGGCAGGAGAGCGGCGTTTAGGAAAAAGAGGTGAGATGAATAATGAGCGAAATGAAACTTACGTTCAAAACTCCGGATGAGATCGTTGAATTCGTAAATACAGTCTCCAAGTATGAATTTGATGTTGACGTCAGAAGAGGCAGAGTCGTAGTTGATGCAAAATCATTGCTTGGTATTATGCATCTTGGACTCAACAGCATACTTGAACTGAAGATGCATACAGCAGACGGAGAAGAGCTTGAGACAGAACTTTTGAAGTATGCTGCGTAAGGATTAAAATTATCTGTGAAAGATTGTCTGAAAATTAAGAATGCAACATGTCCCGGCATATAATGAATATGCCGGGTTTTTTGCGCCTGCAGGATGCGTGAAGGAAGGGAGTAAATATCGGTAGATTATGTCCTGAAAACAGTAAATATCGTTCCTTGAGTAATGGACAGCCGGGACGTATAATGTGTGAAGAATCGGGATCGACAAAAGAAAAGGGGATGAGCGGCATGAGGGATAAAATGGTTATAGGGAGAGAACGTCTTCTTTTTACAAACAAAGCGCTGGCGGCATTGATCCTGCCGTTGATCGTAGAACAGTTCCTGGCTGTGCTGGTAGGAATGGCAGATTCAGTTATGGTCGCGAGCGTGGGGGAAGCGGCTGTGTCAGGGGTCTCTCTGGTAGATAATATCATGATCCTGTTTACAAATCTTTTCGCAGCGCTTGCCACCGGAGGAGCGGTTATAGCGGGACAGTATCTCGGGCAGAAAAACGGGAAGCTCGCATCCCGCGCGGCAACGCAGCTTATATGGTTTACCATGATCCTGGCAGTGGTGATCATGGCGGTCATATACTGCGGGAAATGGTTTATCCTTCATGTGGTATTCGGCGAGATCAACGCAGATGTCATGGGGCATGCCAATACATATCTCGTGATCGTCACAGCATCTATCCCCTTTATCGCGCTCTATAATGCCGGGGCGGCAGTATTCCGCGCCATGGGGAATTCCAAGGTGTCTATGCAGGTTGCGATGATCATGAATGTAGTGAATGTTGCAGGGAACGCAATCCTCATATACGGATTCCGGCGGGGGACCGAAGGAGTTGCGATCCCCACTCTCGTATCCCGTATTACGGCAGCGGTACTGATCCTTGTCCTGCTCAGCAAAAAGGAAAATGTGATACATATGGAGAGGACGCTGAGATTCCGCCCTGATTGGATAATGGTGAAGCGTATCCTGGGGATAGGGATTCCAAATGGACTGGAAAATTCTATGTTCCAGCTGGGCAAGATTATCGTGCTCAGTTTGGTGTCCACTTTCGGTACATATGCCATCGCGGCGAATGCTGTCTGCAATGCGGTGGCGAATTTCCAGGTCCTTCCAGGCATGGCGATCAATCTGGCGATCACAGCGGTCATTGCGCGGTGCGTGGGTGCAGGGGACTACGAGCAGGCAGAGTATTTTACTAAAAAGCTGATTCGCCTTGTCTATCTCTGTATGTGGATCATCAATATTATTGTGCTGTGTCTGATGCCCCTCGTGCTCTGGGCGTACAATCTGTCGGACATTACCGCACAGACAGCACGCAGTGTCCTGTACTTCCACAGTGTGAGCGCATGCCTTGTATGGCCGGTATCTTTCTCCATTCCCTCTGTCCTCAGGGCGGCGGGAGATGCAAAGGTTACAATGGTAATATCGCTGGCTTCTATGTGGATCTTCCGGATCATTTTCAGCTATGTACTGGGCGGATGGCTCGGACTGGGTGTGCTCGGCGTATGGATCGCCATGGTCATTGACTGGTGTGTCAGGGCAGTATGCATGACTCTGAGATATAAGAAAGGAAAGTGGAAAGAGATCCATTCTATATGATATTGATTTGTTTTATATGAATTAAAGAGAATGGATGTGACTTGGCACAGCCGGGCGTTCGGACGGGAAAAGTGCGATGACGGGTAAACAGGACGGAGCAAAAAAGGGTGGAGCAAGAAATGCTTGTAAAACAGGGGGGGCTCCACTATAATGGATACAGAAGAACAAGCGGTCCGGTGCCTGAAGAGCAGCAGGTCCGTATTTTACAGGAGGAAGACGTTGAAGAATGAATTAGTGATCGTACTCGATTTTGGCGGGCAGTATAATCAGCTCGTTGCGAGACGCGTGAGAGAATGTAATGTGTATTGTGAGATTTATTCTTACAAAACGGATATCCAGAAAATCAAAGAAATGAATCCTAAGGGAATCATTTTGACCGGAGGACCGAACAGCTGTTATCTGCCGGACTCTCCCACATATACGGATGAGTTATTCAAGCTGGGAATCCCGGTGCTCGGACTGTGCTACGGAGCGCAGCTTATGATGCATGTGCTGGGCGGTGAAGTGAAGAAGGCAGATGTCAGAGAATATGGAAAGACAGAAGTCCTGATAGATAAAACATCATCTAAGGTATTTACAGATGTGTCTACGCCGACGATCTGCTGGATGAGCCATTTTGATTATATCGCGCGGGTAGCGCCGGGATTTGAGATTTCCGCGCACACTGCAGACTGCCCGGTGGCAGCGGCAGAAAATGAAGCTGAGAAGCTGTATGCGATCCAGTTCCATCCGGAGGTGCTCCACACTGCAGAGGGCACAAAGATGATCAATAATTTCGTAAAGAATGTGTGCGGCTGTGCGGGCGACTGGAGGATGGATGCGTTTGTTGAGAGCTCCATTGCGGCGATCCGCGAAAAAGTGGGAGATGGAAAAGTGCTGCTTGCCTTATCCGGCGGCGTTGATTCTTCCGTGGCAGCAGGCCTGCTTTCCAAAGCTATCGGGAAACAGCTCACATGTGTGTTTGTAGACCACGGCCTCCTTCGCAAAAACGAGGGCGATGAGGTGGAGGCTGTTTTCGGACCCAACGGCAGCTTTGATCTGAATTTTATCCGTGTGAATGCGCAGGAGAGATATTACAGCAAGCTGGCCGGTGTGACAGAGCCCGAGCAGAAGCGTAAGATCATTGGCGAAGAATTCATCCGCGTGTTTGAGGAAGAGGCAAAGAAAATCGGAGCTGTGGATTTCCTGGCACAGGGAACCATTTATCCGGATGTGGTTGAAAGCGGTCTGGGTGGCGAGTCCGCAGTGATCAAATCTCACCACAACGTAGGCGGACTTCCGGACTATGTTGATTTCAAGGAAATCATCGAGCCGCTGCGCGATCTGTTCAAAGACGAGGTGCGCAAGGCGGGACTGGAGCTGGGAATTCCGGAAGACCTTGTATTCCGTCAGCCATTCCCGGGACCGGGACTCGGAATCCGCATCATCGGAGAGGTGACGGCGGAGAAGGTAAAGATCGTACAGGATGCAGATGCGATCTATCGGGAAGAGATTGCAAATGCCGGTCTGGACAGAGAGATCAATCAGTATTTTGCGGCTTTGACAAATATGCGTTCTGTGGGAGTTATGGGGGATGAGAGAACCTATGACTATGCGGTGGCGCTGAGGGCCGTGAAGACGATTGATTTTATGACCGCTGAGGCGGCGGAGATCCCGTATGAGGTGCTTAATAAAGTGATGAGCAGGATTATCAATGAAGTGCGGGGGGTTAACCGGGTATTTTATGATCTGACGAGTAAGCCGCCGGGGACGATAGAGTTTGAATAGTCGGCGGTGGGCCAGAAAGCCTTTATTTACGGGCTTTTCCGGC
>ERZ1643247.375-NODE-375-length-55295-cov-115.755377_pt1 | contig 55295 bp, 46 predicted proteins | sample MGYA00579264_ERZ1643247 | MGnify/ENA primary metagenome ERZ1643247 (study PRJEB29033, sample SAMEA4952262) | chicken gut metagenome | biome: Broiler Chicken; feature: Gastrointestinal Tract; material: Caecum | place: Ireland | collected 2018 | study: Broiler... | reverse complement strand
GGCATAAAGAAATAAGAACAAAAGAGAAAAGGTGTGCGGCAAACCAATGCAGTACACCTTTTTTTGCGCGATACGCCCGGCAAGCGACTGCCGTGCTTGCACGTGCAGGCATTTGCAGGGCAACGGACAGCGAACGGCTTTGCCGTGAGCTGGCAGCGATACGCCCGGCAAGCGGCTGCCATGCTTGCATGAGCAGGTCTTCGCTCCGCTACGGTCCGTGCTGGACGCGTGCCACTGGCACGCAGCACCATTTGCCGGGCAACGGACGGCGAACGGCTTTGCCGTGAGCTGCCTGCAGTATCGCAGCATTACCGAAATATTGCGGAGGAAACAGGAGTATGATCACAAGTACATCTAACGGACAGATAAAGAAGATACAGCAGTTATTGAAAAAATCCAGGACAAGAAAAGAAGAGGGGCTTTTCGTGGCGGAAGGGATCAAGATGTTCCGGGAAGCTCCCCCGGAACGGATCGAAAAGATATATCTGGGCGCTTCTTTTGCGGAAAAAGGAATCTGGAGGGAGATCCTTCGGGAAAAGGGTCTGGAAGAAAAAGCAGAAAGTCTGACGGAAGTCGTGGAAGACAAAGTGTTTAAGAGCCTTTCAGATACAGTGACCCCTCAGGGAGTCCTGTGTCTGATCAGGATAAAAGAGAGTACTCTGGAAGAGATGATCCCGGAAGAGAAGCCGGCCCTTCTTATGATCCTGGAAGATCTTCAGGATCCGGGAAATCTGGGCACGATCCTCAGGACCGGGGAAGGGGCAGGTGTAACAGGGATCATCCTGTCTAAAAATTCTGTGGATATTTATAATCCCAAAGTGATCCGTTCTACTATGGGATCTGTGTACCGCGTGCCTTTCTGCTATACGTCCTCTATCCAGGAAGAAATCCTGCCATGGCTGAGAGAGAAGAAGATCACCGGGTATGCGGCCCATCTGGAGGGAAAGAACAGCTATGATCAGGAGGATTATACAAAAGCTGCGGCTTTCTTTATCGGAAATGAGGGAAATGGACTGAGCCGGGAACTTTCCCAAAAGGCAGATATATGGATCCGGATCCCTATGGAAGGACAGGTAGAGTCTCTTAATGCGGCTATGGCCTCTGGAATTTTAATGTATGAGGCTTCTCGCCAGAGAAGAAATTTTCTTCCCTAAATTCTGTAAAATGTGACAAAAATTACCCGCTTGACAATAAAATGTAACCTTGATAGAATATGTCCGTAACAAAACTTAATAAATTTGTAACAAATGAAATTGAAATGTTACAGACTTATCAGGAGGTTATATTTTATGAAAGAAAGAATGAAGAAACTTTTTGCCTGTGTGGGGACGGCGGGAGTTATGATGGTAACAATGGCGGTTCCGGCTATGGCGGACACAACAGAGGAGGATCAGAATATAGATACACCAGAAGTTCAGGAAGCAGTGCAGGAAGAAGCCTTTGACTGGTCTGATAAGGCGGCGGCAAATGTAAGTACATATGCCAATATCCGTCAGGGATCTGATATTGGGACAGACAGGGTAGGGAAACTTGCTCCCGGGGCTGTGGTAACAGTAGTAGGAGAGGAAAACGGCTGGATGCAGGTAGTATCCGGAGAGGTAGAAGGATACGTCAGGGGAGACCTTCTGGTTACCGGAGAGGATGCTCGGCAGCTTTTTGAGGCGTCTTATGGAGAAAGCACCGATATCGTAGGCGCTGAGGCGGTAGATGAGGCTGCGCTGGCGGCGGCAGAAGCTCAGGCAGCTGCGGAAGCCCAGGCAGCGGCACAGGCCCAGGCTCAGGCAGCCGCTGAGACAGCAGCTTCCGTATCTCAGGGAGACCTGGATCTGATGGCGGCGATCATCGAGTGTGAGGCCGGGGGAGAGCCTTACGAAGGAAAGATCGGCGTGGGAGCCGTGGTTATGAACCGGGTGAGAAGCTCTCAGTTCCCTAATACCATTTCTGAGGTCATCTACCAGAGCGGCCAGTTCTCCCCGGCAGCCAGCGGAAAGCTTGCATCTGTACTGAGCAGAGGGGCCAGACAGGACTGCTATGATGCGGCAAGAGATGTATTTGCAGGGGCAAATACCGTAGGAGACTGCCTCTTCTTCCATGCCGGAGGGGGAAGCGGACTGACCATTGCGAATCAGACGTTTTATTAAATAGATGAAGCATTTTCTGCAAAGGACATTATGAGGAATAATCTCAAAGTAATAGTACCTCCCGGAACTTTTTGCCGGGAGGTATTATTATTGAGAAAATATGTTTCAATTCTGTAAAATATATACCAGATTTGTTAAATGATTCGAGAAAATCTTGTTGATTTCAGAAAATTAAGATATAATAGAGACACCTATCAAAGCCTGCGCTCTGTTTAATGGCAGAGACTTCCTTTCATAATTTTATTAAGGCAGCTGCTTTGGGGAATAAAATAAGGAGAAGGTGGAAAAATGGCAGTAACAGCGGGAATGATCCCTATTATCTGGCTTGTGATCCTGGCTGTTCTTGTGGTGATCGAGATAATCACACTGGGACTTACCACCATCTGGTTTGCAGGAGGAGCTCTGGCGGCTCTTGTAGTTTCCCTTCTGGGCGGTCCTGTATGGCTTCAGATTCTGCTGTTTCTTATAGTTTCGGTGGTGCTGCTGATATTTACCAGACCTCTGGCTGTAAGGTATATGAATAAGGACCAGCAGAAGACCAATGTGGACAGTATCCCCGGCAAAACGGGAGTGGTAACAGAAGCCATTGATAATCTGAAAGCAGAGGGACAGGTGATGGTTGATGGTACGCCCTGGACGGCCCGTTCCCAAAACGGAGATAAGATCGAAGAGGGAAAAGTAGTAAAAGTGGTGGCGGTGGAAGGCGTCAAACTTATTGTGGAGGTGGAAAAGTAATATGGCTGGTTTAATCGTATTAATTGTATTGATCGTATTAATTTTGATCGTGGCAGCGTCCTGTATCAAGATCGTGCCTCAGGCACACGCCATGATCATTGAGAGATTGGGAATGTATCTGGCAACCTGGGGAACAGGACTTCATATTAAAATTCCGTTTATTGACCGTGTTGCGCGGAAAGTAAATTTAAAAGAGCAGGTTGTGGATTTTGCTCCTCAGCCTGTGATCACAAAGGATAATGTTACTATGCGGATCGACACGGTCGTATTCTTCCAGATCACAGATCCAAGACTGTTTACTTATGGAGTGGAAAATCCCATTATGGCTATTGAAAATCTGACAGCTACCACTCTCCGTAATATTATCGGTGATATGGAACTGGACGCCACTCTTACTTCAAGAGAGATCATCAACACCAAGATGAGAGCTTCTCTGGACGTAGCTACAGACCCCTGGGGAATTAAGGTAAACCGTGTGGAACTGAAAAATATCATTCCGCCTGCCGCTATCCAGGAAGCCATGGAGAAACAGATGAAGGCAGAGCGTGAACGCCGTGAAGCCATTCTCCGGGCAGAAGGCGAGAAGAAATCTACGATCCTTGTGGCGGAAGGTAAGAAGGAATCAGAGATCCTGGATGCAGAGGCTGAGAAACAGGCGACCATCCTTCGCGCAGAGGCAGAGAAGGAAAAGATGATCCGGGAAGCAGAAGGTAAGGCGGAAGCTATCCTGAAGGTGCAGCAGGCGAACGCAGACGGTATCCGCTTTATTAAAGAGGCAGGAGCCGATCAGGCGGTGCTGACTTTAAAGAGCCTGGAAGCATTCCAGAAGGCTGCAGACGGAAGATCTACCAAGATCATTATCCCTTCAGAGATCCAGGGGATCGCCGGACTGGCTTCTTCTTTGAAGGAAGTTATCACAGAGGATAAAAAGTAACGGATACAATAAGACTGTCGGGTCTTTATAAAAAGAAACAGAAGGCAAGGGGGCCGCTGCTTAAATGCAGGGTCCTCTTTTGCCTTGGGTGTATGGTATAGCCAAGATCGGTTTTCTATCCTAAGGCGCATGGCTAAATAGTTGCTGATTTTCCCAGAAAAAGAGAGCCGGGCTATTGCCCTGTAAAGGAAAAGCGTGTTATTATGAAAGGAAATTAGTGAAAATGGCTGCTTATTTATATTTGGGAGGAAACCAGGACTTAAGATCCCCGGGCAGGTCCGTCTTGCGCGGATGATCTTTTGATCCAGGTATTTTCTGAAATAATACAGTAAAGAATCAGGAGGAAGAGAGATATGGATTTAAAAGGACGGAATTTTCTTACACTGAAAGATTTTACAAAAGAAGAAATCGAGTATCTGATCGATCTGTCGGCAATGCTGAAGGAGAAGAAGAAAAAAGGAGAAGCGGTAGATGTCCTTAAAGGGAAAAATATCGCCCTGATCTTTGAGAAGAACAGTACAAGGACCAGGTGTTCCTTTGAAGTGGCAGCCAGCGATCTGGGAATGGGAAGTACTTTCCTGGATCCAAAGAGTTCCCAGATCGGCAAGAAAGAAAGTATTAAAGATACAGCCAGGGTTCTGGGAAGGATCTATGACGGCATTGAGTACAGAGGCTTTGGACAGGAGATCGTGGAGGAACTGGCAAAGTATGCGGGAGTTCCTGTTTGGAACGGTCTGACCAATGAATATCATCCTACACAGATGCTGGCAGACCTTATGACAATTAAAGAACATCTGGGAAAGGTGGAAGGACTGAAGCTGGTATATCTGGGAGACGCCAGATATAATATGGGAAATTCTCTGATGATCCTCTGCGCGAAGATGGGAATGCACTTTGTAGCCTGCGCGCCCAAGAAATATTTCCCGAATCCAAAACTGGTAGAGCAGTGCAAAGGCTACGCAAAGGAATCGGGAGCAACCATTACTATTACGGAAGATGTAAAAGAAGGCACAAAGGGAGCCGACGTGATCTGCACAGACGTATGGGTATCCATGGGCGAGCCTGACGAAGTATGGGAGGAAAGGATCCGCGAGCTGTCTCCATATAAGGTTACCAAAGAAGTTATGGAGAATGCGGGAAGCCAGGCCATCTTCCTTCACTGCCTGCCCTCTTTCCATGACCTGGATACAGAGATCGGAAAGGAAATGGGAGAAAAGTATGGAATTACAGAGATGGAAGTTACAGACGAAGTCTTTGAGTCTCCTCAGTCTGTGGTATTTGACGAGGCTGAAAACCGTATGCACACTATCAAAGCAGTTATGGCAGCTACTTTGGGAGCAGAATTTTAATGAACAAAGAAAAAGACGAGCAGTATTTCCCTGCCGGGCAGTTTCAGGAATGTTTAAGGACTGAAAGGATTGCCCGGCAGGTTCTGTGGAAAGAAGAAATAGATTCTACAAACAACTGGGCCAGAGAATATGCAGGGAGCCGCTGCTGGACGGAGAAAGGAACCGATCCCGACGGCACCCTTTTTGTAGCTGAAAAGCAGACAGGAGGAAAAGGCCGCCAGGGGCGGATATGGACCTCTCCTCCTGGAGAGAATATTTATATGAGCCTTCTGCTGTGGAAACCTGAGATAAAAGCATTATCGGCGTCGCAGCTTACTCTGGTCATGGGATTGTCTGTGGCTCAGGGAATGGAGGAGCTCACCGGGAGAAAAGCCGGCATTAAGTGGCCAAATGACGTGGTATATTCCGGAAAGAAGATCTGCGGTATCCTTACCGAGATGAGGATACAGGAGGGAAAGCCGGAATATATCGTGATCGGAACAGGGATCAATGTAAACCAGGAGAAATTCTCTGCAAAGCTTCGGGATAAGGCTACCTCTGTTTTCCTGGAAACAGGGAAAAAAGCAGACAGGATCCAGGGGATCGCCAGGGTCATGGAATGTTTCGAGAAAAATTACCGGAAGTTTCTAAGGACAGAAGATCTGTCGCTCATAAGAGAAGACTATGAAAGCCTGCTTTTAAATAAAGACCGGCAGGTACGGATCATAGAAAGAAAAGGCCAGTGGCAGGGAACGGCCAGAGGGATCAATGATCGGGGAGAGCTTCTTGTGGAAGACAGCCAGGGAAAACGAAGAGAGATCCTGTCGGGAGAAGTCTCTGTCCGTGGTCTGTACAGCTATGTATAAAAGGCCTCAGCAACAGAGTAAGCGGCCTTTATAAATAAAAAGGAATGTGGATATGTATAAGGATAAAGTAGTTTTATGCGGCGCCAGCGCCTATGAACAGAAATATTATTTTAATCAGGATTTTTCAGCTCTGCCCCAGCAGATCAAGGATGAACTCCAGATCATGTGTGTCATGTATACAGAAGAGATCGGAGGAATCCTTACCCTGGAATTTGATGAAGAAGGAAATCTTCAGTTCCAGGTAGAGGCGCTGGAGGCAGACGCTATGTTTGACGACATCGGCAGCGTGCTGAGGATCAAGGAGCTTCGGAAGACCAAGAAGGAACTTCTGGAGTCCCTGGAATTATATTACCGGGTATTTTTCCTGGGGGAAGGCCTGGAGGAATAGGATATGCTGCTGGTTATTGATGTGGGAAATACACATATTACCCTGGGTGTTTTTGAAGGAAAGGAATTAAAGGGAACTTTCCGTATGACTACAGGGTATAGCCGTACCTCTGATGAGTACGGGATTTTTATCTGCAACATGCTGGAATACCGGGGGATCAATAAAGACCTGGTGGACGCCGCAATTATCAGTTCTGTTGTGCCGGATGTTATGCATTCTCTCACCAGCGGTATCATAAAATATTTTCATATAAAGCCTTATCATGTAAAATGGGACAGCTTTACAGGAATTACAGTGAAAACCGCGAATCCAAAGGCGCTGGGAGCAGATCGGATCGTGGATGCCGCAGCAGCCTATGAGCTTTACGGCGGGCCGGTGCTGATCGCGGATTTCGGTACGGCCACCACCTATGATCTGGTAAATGAGAAAGGCGAGTTTATAGCAGAGATCACGTCTCCGGGACTGGAGATCAGCGCCAGGGCTCTCTGGCAGCAGGCGGCAAAGCTTCCCAAGTTTGCCATAGAAAAACCGGAATCCATACTGGCCAGAGACACTATTACCAGTATGCAGGCGGGATTGGTCTACGGATATATCGGCCAGGTAGAGTACATTGTAAAGAAAGTCAGGGAAGAATCGGGACTGGAAAATATGAAAGTAGTGGCTACCGGAGGCCTTGGAAAGGTCCTGGCCAGAGAGACGGAAACTATTGATATCTATGACCAGCGGCTGACTCTGGAAGGCCTGCGGATCATTTATGAAAAAAACAAAGAGGCAGAGAGCAGAGATGAAGCTTAAGATAGGAAATGTAACTCTGGAGAACAATCTGGTGCTGGCGCCTATGGCCGGAGTGACAGATCTGCCTTTCCGGCTGCTGTGCAAGGAGCAGGGAGCAGGACTGATCTGTACGGAAATGGTAAGCGCCAAGGCCATTTATTATAAGAATAAAAATACAGAAAGCCTTATGGCTATAGAGGAAAAGGAGAGGCCGGTATCCCTCCAGCTTTTTGGTTCAGAGCCGGATCTGATGGCAGAGATTGCCAGACAGATCGAAGAAAGAAATTTCGATATTCTGGATATAAATATGGGGTGTCCGGTTCCAAAAGTGGTAAATAACGGCGAAGGTTCTGCTCTGATGAAAAATCCCCGGCTGGTCCATGAGATCATCTATAAGGTATCAAGAGCCATTAAAAAACCACTGACTGTAAAGATCCGGAAAGGATTTACGGAGGATACGGTAAATGCGGTGGAGATCGCCAGGATCGCCCAGGATGCGGGAGCTGCGGCCATAGCTGTTCACGGAAGGACGAGAGAACAGTATTATTCCGGACAGGCAGACTGGGACATCATACGCCAGGTAAAGGAAGCCGTCTCCATTCCGGTCATAGGAAACGGAGATGTGGATTCTCCCCAGAAGGCGGAGGCCATGGCCCGGGAAACGGGCTGCGACGGCATTATGATCGGACGGGGCGTACAGGGAAACCCCTGGCTGTTTTCCAGGATCCTCCATTACCAGGAGACAGGAGAACTTCTTCCACCGCCGGATAAGGAAGAGGTCAAGAAGATGATGCTCCGCCATGGAAGGCTGCAATTAGAATACAAGGGAGCCTATACCGGGATCCGGGAAATGCGTAAGCATATCGCCTGGTATACTTCAGGAATGCCCCATTCTGCGGCAGTGCGGAGAAAGGTCAATGAGGTGGAGACCTGGGAGGAACTGGAAGAATTGATAAAGGAACTTTAAGGGGTCTGAATGCTTTGAAAATCAAACATTCCACTTGACATCTATAAGGGTATTATTTATAATATTATGACTGTTAAGAAGCGTTTATAAGGGCAAAAGTCCATATATCAGAATATAAGAAAGGGTGTACAAACAATGGAAGAAAAGAAAACACTGCTTACCTATGCCGGTCTTACAAAACTGGAAGATGAACTTCATGATCTGAAGGTAAATAAGAGAAAAGAAGTAGCAGATAAGATCAAAGAGGCCAGAGAGCAGGGAGACTTATCTGAGAATGCAGAATATGATGCCGCAAAGGATGAGCAGAGAGATATAGAAGCCAGGATCGAAGAGATTGAAAAAATCCTGAAAAACGCAGAGGTTGTTGTAGAAGACGAGGTTGACCTGGATAAGGTCAGCGTTGGATGTAAAGTGAAGGTATATGACGTAGAGTTTGATGAGGAGATGGAATTCAGACTGGTAGGTTCTACAGAGGCTAATAGCCTGGAAGGAAAGATCTCCAATGAGTCTCCAGTTGGAAAGGCCCTGATCGGAGCGAAGAAGGGGGATACCGTTTCCGTTGAGATGCCTTCCGGAGTTATGGAATACAAAGTTCTGGAAATTGAAAGAAATGTTTAAGTATATATAGAAGGAGAGTGTACGAAGTGGCAGAACAGAAGAAAGCCCAGGAGCAGGACTTAAACCATTTATTACAGGTCCGCCGTGAAAAATTAGCCGATTTGCAGGCAAATGGAAAGAATCCTTTCCAGATCACAAAATATGATGTGACAAATCACAGTATGGAGATCAAAAATGCTTTTGATGAGTTTGAAGGCAAAGAAGTTTCCCTGGCAGGACGTATGATGTCCAAACGTGTTATGGGAAAAGCATCTTTCTGCAGTATCCAGGATCTGCAGGGATCCATTCAGGCTTATGTAGCCAGAGACAATCTGGGTGAAGAATCTTACAAAGATTTCAAAAAACTGGATATCGGCGATATTATCGGGATCAAAGGCGAAGTGTTTAAGACCAAGACCGGAGAAATTTCTATCCATGCCACAGAGGTAACCCTCCTTTCCAAGAGCCTGAATCCTCTGCCGGAGAAGTTCCACGGTCTGACAAACACAGATCTCCGTTACCGTCAGAGATATGTGGATCTGATCATGAACGAAGATGTAAAGGATACCTTCATCAAACGTTCCAAGATCCTGGCAAGTATCCGTAACTACTTAAACGGACAGGGATTTATGGAAGTGGAGACGCCTATGCTGGTTGCCAATGCAGGAGGCGCCGCTGCCCGTCCATTTGAGACACATTTTAACGCTCTGGACGAAGATTTCAAGCTGAGGATCTCTCTGGAGCTGTACTTAAAGAGACTGATCGTAGGCGGTCTGGAAAGAGTTTACGAGATCGGAAGAGTATTCCGCAACGAAGGCCTGGATACCAGACATAATCCGGAGTTCACCCTCATGGAGCTGTATCAGGCATACACAGACTACCACGGCATGATGGACCTTACAGAAAACCTTTACCGCCATGTGGCCCAGGAAGTCCTGGGAACTACCAAGATCGTTTACAACGGCGTGGAGATGGATCTGGGCAAGCCTTTTGAACGGATCACCATGGTAGACGCAGTGAAGAAATATGCAGGAATTGACTGGAACGAAGTGGAGACTCTCCAGCAGGCCAGAGCACTTGCAAAAGAACACAAGATTGAATTCGAAGACAGACACAGAAAAGGGGATATCCTGAACCTGTTCTTCGAGGAATATGTAGAGGAACATCTGATCCAGCCTACTTTTGTTATGGATCATCCTATTGAAATCTCTCCTCTTACAAAGAAAAAACCGGAAAATCCCGACTATGTAGAGCGTTTCGAGTTCTTCATGAACGGCTGGGAGATGGCAAACGCTTACTCTGAGCTGAACGATCCTATCGACCAGAGAGAACGTTTCGCTCAGCAGGACGCCAATGCGGCAGCCGGAGATGAAGAGGCGGAGCATACAGATGAAGATTTCCTTCACGCACTGGAGATCGGTATGCCTCCAACAGGCGGTATCGGATTCGGTATCGACAGAATGTGTATGCTGCTCACAGACAGCGCAGCCATCCGTGACGTATTGCTGTTCCCCACAATGAAGTCACAGGGAGCGGCAAAGAATGAAGCCAACAATGCGGCTCAGGCTGGAAAAACAGCTTCTTTAGACGCTGCTATGAGCCAGGCAGAACAGGTTCTTACAAAGCAGGTAGAAGAGGCGCCGGCAGTGGAACAGGAACCATTAGATCTTTCCAAAGTGAAGATCGAGCCACTCTTTGAGGAGATGGTAGATTTTGATACATTCAGCAAATCTGACTTCCGTGCAGTAAAGGTGAAAGAATGCGAAGCTGTACCGAAGTCCAAGAAGCTCCTTAAATTCGTCTTAGATGACGGAACAGGAAAGGACAGAGTGATCTTAAGCGGCATTCATGAGTATTACGAGCCGGAAGAACTGGTAGGAAAGACCTGTATCGCTATTGTCAACCTGCCGCCGAGAAAGATGATGGGCATTGATTCCTGCGGTATGCTGATCAGCGCTGTACATGAGTATGACGGACGGGAAGGACTGAATCTGCTGATGGTGGATGATCGGATCCCGGCGGGAGCGAAGTTGTACTAAAACGAAGGGTATTTCGTTCAGGAGAAAAGCTTGAAAATGTACCATTACATTATTTGTACAGAAAATTTTGCAGAGAAATAAAGGCATTGTTTTGAATTTGGACCTTGAGAGAGTGTGATCTCTTTCAAGGCCCTTTTTTATTTGCGGGAGGAAATATTCTCAAACTACGAAAAATTCCTTTACCTCATATGATGTAATCACAGAGGCAAGAAGCAATCTAGGTGCGGTATAATGGAAAATGAAGGGAAAGAGTTTTTGTTAATATATTGATATTACAGACAACATTACTTCTGTCGTGATCCCGGTAAATGAGGAGTACATGGGATAAAGAATGATACAAACCCCAGAAAAAAATAGGGATTGAGAGCGAAACCCAAGAAATTAAACAAATTATTAGGGATTCCCATTATTCATCCAGTACAAAACGCAAATTAATCCAGATATTTGAACAGTTTGGTACAGAAGTATTTGGAAATTCCAAGATAGTAGAAGCGTTGGGTTGCTCCGAAACTACTGCCATCTCATACATCAAAAGGACACGATGTGTTTAGCCATCATTCCTGCCGGGGCTCCTTAAGATGTGTGTTCCTGCAAAGATGCGTCAACCTTAAAATCTGAAAGTTTGGTAAGATGGAAAATGCCATATTTGTAAAAAATATACAAAAGAGAAAGAAAAAAATAGAATAAGATGTTCTTTATGACTAAAAATTAATTGACGTTATGCGTATACAAGCGTATAATAAATACTATCATGATGTCGGGGCAAAATTTGTGAAAATGTATGACTCAAAATTAGAGAAGCTGTTAAATATCGGCCTGATGTAGTATCGATTACGGGTACAGTCTTATTATTTCAAGAATGAGGCTATGCCCTTTGTTTATTATGTGAGGTAAATTATAAACGGTTATTTAAAAGTTTCAGAGGTTGCAGAAAAGCCTAAGGATGAGAGGATAAAGTCGGGGAAGTATATTGATTGGAGAAAAGATAACAAAAATGACAAATAATGTCATTGAAATAATGTAAACTTATTAATGTTTACATAGAGGTGTATATTTTGAAAAATAATGAAGATGTTTCGAATTTTATTAAAATTCTAGAGAAGCAGAGTCAAAGAATTGATAATATTGAGCAACTGCTAAAATTGTTATTGGTTAATAATGTCTTGAATGATATTGAACGATTGCATTTAGCAGAAGAATATCAACTTGATGAAGAAATAAAGGAGTTGATCTTGCAACAAGGATTATCAGTTGGTGAATGCAAAGTACAAAATGGAATACAGGTATTGAACATCCATGTTCCAGAGGGATGCAAGATTTCGGTAAGTAAAATAATTGCACTAAGGAGAACTTTTGTTTCATCATATCCTGAACTGGTTATGTGTTTCAATTTTATAACACTAAACGGCGTACAGAGGAAGAGACTTTTAGAAGAACAGATAGCATTCTGTGTAAAAAACAAAGAGATTCATTTATTTCAAAATAAAAGGAAGTAGGAGAACAAGCAATGAAAGGAATCGGGTTGGTTTTTGCCGGCGGCGGTGGGAAAGGTGCTTATGAAATAGGAGTTTGGAAATATCTTCATGAAATTGGATTAGACCAATATGTCAGATCGGTTTCAGGGACCTCTGTGGGAGCATTGAATGCTGCTTTATTTGTTGGTAGTTCTTATGAAATCGCAGAAGATTTATGGCTTAATATAGAACCTAAAAAAATATTATCACCGAAAGAAATCAAGCCAGAGGACGTTGTGAAATTTTTGGCTGCGGCAGGTATTTCTTTAGCAGGGCCCATGGGACGTATTTCGTCTTTGGTACTTTCCGAAACGGCTATGGGGGCAGAGACTATTGTACAGTTATTATTAACAAGGATACGTTCAGATTATATGTTTTCAAGGAGCGGATTAATTGAATTGATCCATGATGGGATCAATTTTCCACTTTTGCAAAACAGTGATGTTCTATGTTTTGCCACGTGTCTAAGATGTTCATCACTAAAGGTTGAACGATTTAAGTTAAACGAATTGGATACTGATGGAATTATTAAAGTATTGTTAGCTTCATCTGCAATACCAGTTGTTTTCCTAAATGAGGAATTTAAAGGACATAAATATTGTGACGGTGGGGTTCCGATAGTTGGAGATAATATACCCATTGCTCCAATTTATGAGACGGGGGTTGAACATATATTTGTCGTTCACCTTAGTCGGGAGTCTATTATTGATAAAGATAAGTATCCTAACTCAACAATAATTGAAATTGTTCCAAGTATTGATTTGGGCAATGCATTGACTGGAACATTGGATTTTACTCCGGATGGTTCAGCAAAGCGTATTGAACAAGGCTATGCGGATGCTAAAAGGACGCTCCAGCCAATGGTCGATATGTTGAAGTTAAATGCTGAAAGTCAGATGATATTAAAAGCTGCCCAGAAGAAAATGGGAGAATTCAAAGTAAAAAAGGCAAAATTGATGGGAACAGGGAATGAGATAAAAGCAGAAATGCAAAAAGATGGATTTAATGATTTATTTAATGAACTAATGAAGGAGAAATAGTCATGGCTGAAGAACTAAGTATAATATCTTCCTCTATGCTGACAGATGTCAGTGAAACGGAAATAAATTCACTTATAGAAAAGATAGTTGCTTCCTCTAAAAATAATATGGATGAGATATGTGAATTAACCGTAGAGTGTACAACACTTTTGGCATCGGCTGAAAGCAGGTCAACCGCATTAAGTGATCAAGGAATATTCAAGCGGCTAATTGGAAATTTCACAGGAAAGAATCAGAAATTACGCGACTCAATCTTAAAAGATCAAACTAATGCGTTGTATGCTGCGCAAGGCGTAATTAATCGTGTTATGGCAGAGTGTAATAATAACCGAAAACTTATGCTCGCAGTTAATGACAGAATTAGTGATGTATATCTAGAATTAAAAGAAAATCAAAATGAGGTTGCTGCGGGTGTTTTAATGATAAGAAAAGCAATCGTAGCTTTTTACAAACAGTATAAAGAGAAACTTCTTGAGCAAGAGATTCGAATCTCAAAGGTGGAACAGTTTGCCAGAGAGAGATGCCCGAAATGCCAGAAGGAGATTCTTTCCTGGCAGAGAATCTGCCCATATTGCGGAGAAATCCATTCACTAAAAACTGACAATATGAGTGAGGAAACCAGGAAAATATTGGGCGAATTATCAAAGATAATTAATTCCGAAGATGATTTTGAAGACATTGCATGGAGCGTAGTAGCCAGAAAGAAAGCCCGTGTTATGCGTAAAGTTAAACTTATGGCAGAAATTGGAAAAATTCCTGGGTTTACTGATGAGTTAGTTAAAGATATTGACAGCCTTATTAATAAATGTAAGAGCGAAGAATTTCAAATTGCGATTGTAGGCGTTATGAAAGCCGGAAAATCGTTTCTGATGAATGCACTAATGGGAGAAGAAATTGCATCAGTTGAAGTAAATCCAGAGACGGCAGCATTAACGAAATTCAGATCAACTACTGGATATTATGTAAAGATTCGTTTTCAGACTGAAAAAGAATGGAGCAAACTGAAAAACAGCGCTTTGAAAAGCAAAAATATTGGAAAAGACAGTTTGAGATATATGATAGAACAGCCTGAGATTGCAGGACTTGAAAAGAAATGGGTTAATCATAAAGACTTGTATATAACATGCAGTAATGTCGCAGAACTTCGCAGGAATGTTAAGAAATATACTTCGTCAAGAGATTATGATCATTTGTTTGTGGCAGAGGTCGAGGTGGGTGTCGATGCATCTATTTTCAATATGCCCAAAGAAGTTGTATTTGTTGATACTCCAGGATTAAAGGACCCTGTAAAGTACAGGTCAGACATTACCAGAGCATATATTAAGAAGGCAGATGCTGTGTTAATTGCAGTTCCAACAGCTGCATTAACGGCAGAAGGAAATGAAATTATAACTACTGTTCTTGATTGTACGGATACAAAGAAAGCATATATTGTTGCAACGCAAAAGGACTTGAAAGATACTGAAGAAGACTGTGAGAAAGTTGTATCCTTATGGGTTAAGAAATTGGTTGGCGCAAGGAGATATGAGAATAATAGATCTGCCAGAAGCAGAATCATTCTTACATCTGCAAAGATGGATTTATTGTTAGATAAATGGGTTAGTCTTGGTGAGGATCAGAGAAATAATCCGGATGCTTTCTCTGATAATGATTATTCTGCATTAGAGAGTTTTGTAAAAAGAATATTAAAGAATCGCCGGTATAAAATAGAGGAATTACCGTATGATCAAGGTAATGTTGCAAAAGTAAAACAAAATGCAGGAATTGAGCTCCTAAGAAAGAAACTAGAGGATACCTTAATCACTAAGCACAGAGAATTGAAAATTGCAGGAATTGAAAGTGACTTTGTCAGATGCAAAGAGCGCATAAAAGAAATAAGCCAGTCAGCTGTTAATAAGCAACTTCAAGCAATTTCTTTGGCTGAAAGCGGAGCAGAAGAATTAAAAAGACAGTTAGATGAGACTCTGGCTGAAAAGCAAAAAATGGAGTCGGCAAATCAAGAAATTCGTAATGCAGCTGAGCAGTTGGAAAAAGAGATTATGTGTGTTATTACTGATCTGGAAAGGAAAGGTAGATAAAACATGGGATTTTTTGGATTTTTAATAGATTGGGTTGCAGATAAGATTGAAAGAGCTGTTGATTGGATCAACGATAAATTAGGTGGCAGCTCCTATGTTAATAGCAGTGTCGAAGATCAAATAGATGTTGATAAAGTGTTAAGTGAATTCAGAGATTCTATACAGGGAGATGTTAATCAATCTGAAAAAAAATGTATGAGTAGTGTAGAGGGAATGTTCTCGGATTTAAAGAAAAAGACAAAAGAGAGATTTCCGGATTTGCTTGAAATTATTGAGAAAAAGCAGGAGCAGACCCAAGAAACACTCAACGGAACTATTATGCAATATGTTAAAGAGCATCTTTCAAAAAATGACAGAAGATTTGTAAAGGTTTTGGAAATGAATCCAGGACAGGCAAAGAAGGATGCTTTGAATAATGAAGCAAACAGGATAATAGGAGAGGCAGAAGCATATTTCTACAAAAAATTGAAGAAATATACGGAAGATATTCAAAAAGAATTTACTGAAAGATTGAGCATCCGTTTGGATGATCAAGAAAAACAGATGAAAGATTATATTAATAAACTTGAGCAGATGGAAGTGCGGGCGAAAGAGGGAAACCTTAATGTGGACGAAGTCATAAATGAGTGTGCGCCAATTATGGAAACTGCCGAGTGCATTATAACTGCAGTGGAGATGGGATAAGAATGAGTTTTTGGTCAAAGATTGGACTAGCGGATAAAGACGCTATCAATAAATTGCAAGAAGAGATTATTTCCCTGCGGGAAGAGAATCAGCGGCTGGCAGAAAGTAAAGACATGCTGCTTAAATCCTATATAGATGAGCAAACGAAAAATATTTTTGAGGCAATTAGAAACTATGGAGATGCTATGACTATGGAGATTATTCGGCAATGTCAAAATGTATCTGTATCATATTGCAAATCGATAGAAGAACTTAAGGCACTTTTGAATGAAATGAATTCGAAGTTATTATCTTCAATGAGTAGTTTGGACAGTTTGACTACGGAATCGATTAACGGATTAGGCGATAGCATCGAAAGTTCGTTGTCAAAATCGGAGAAAGAAGTAGAGCGGATATATGATATGCTGACCACAGTTTCTGATTCTATTACACTTCTTACTAATGAGACAGAGGAAATAAAGCCTGCATATGAAGAAAGCATAACTAAATTGGTTAAGCTTAGTAATCAACTAAGAGAAGAGACCTCGTCAATGGATAAGGAAATACAAGATAAGATTGAAAAATTAGGCGAGTCGATCGTTAACTTATGGAAGATAATGAAGGTTGTGTTTATAGAGTCATCTCTTAATGAAATCGACAAGTTATAGAAAGATGGAAGTTTGCGTAATGCAAAAGGAAACAAGGTCAAAGAAGGTATGAGTAAGGAATCAAAAAATCAGCGGACATTAGACATGTATGTTCGCCTTTGTGAGGGGAAGGTTATTAACAAGAAAACGGAATCACAGAAGTTTGGTGTAGATGAAAGATCAATCCAAAGAGATATCGACGATATCAGAGCGTTCTTATGTGATAGAAGTGAGAGTAACGGCGGAGATACAAGAGAAGTGGTATATGATAGAACAAAAGAAGGCTTCATAATGATTGGCGATGAACCTTCCATGATGACAAACGGCGAAATATTGGCTGTGTCAAAAATACTTTTGGAAAGTAGAGCATTTACTCGACGTGAACTGAAGATTATCCTGGATAAGCTCGTAAAGGGATGTGTTCCGCTAAAGAATATGAAACTTGTCAGTGACTTAATTGCAAATGAAAAATATCATTATGTTGAACTGAATCATAAGGAACACATTCAGGATAAATTATGGGAGATTGGCTCAGATATTCATGAGTATAATTTAGTGTCGCTGCGTTATGCAAGAGCAAATGCACCAGAAGAATCTATCAAGCGAATTGTTGAGCCAATATCAATTCTTTTTTCTGAGTATTATTTTTACTTAAATGCTTATATTGTTGAAAAGGATAATTATGGTAAATATGTTCATAAGTACAATTATCCGGCCATTTTCCGGATTGATAGAATAAAGAAGTATAAACGTCTTGATGAAAAATTTAAGGTTACTTATGCAAACCGCTTTGAAGAGGGTGAATTCAGAAAAAGAATACAGTTTATGTATGCCGGTAAGCTACAGAAAGTGGTTTTGAAATTCTATGGTGAAAATCCGGAACCGATTTTGGATCGGCTGCCGACAGCGAGAGTGATTGAGCAACATGACAAGGAATGTATAATCGAAGCAGAGGTGTATGGAAAGGGAGTAATTATGTGGATCCTAAGTCAAGGCAGCAAGGTGGAAGTGCTGCGGCCGGAGGGCATGCGAGAGGAAATGAAACAAATTCTCCAAAATATGCTCAAACTATACGAGTAAAGATAGGGAGGACGCCAGATCGGAACCTATAGTTTATTACCCAGAGATTAATCTGTACAATCACATTATTCTTTTTCTTTATCTTTATTTTCCATGTAGAATACTTTGCCCTTTGCCCGAAATGGCAGTCGGTTACCGTTGGGGATAAGGTAAGCGTGTTCTCTTTTTACTCTCAGATTTTCTTCTATGTAACCGTCTGTGATAATGAGTATTGGACCGGTTACAGGGAAGTCTTTTGCTTTTTCTATAGCATCAATGCCAGGCTGCAAGATGGTACCGCCTCGACCGGTGATTTTTACCCGGCCGGCAATGTCTTCCGGAGCCATATATCCGGCATCTGTAGCTTCTGCATCGCAGAAGACCATGCGGATAAAAGACACATCTTTGGAAACCGCATAGCTTGCTATGGCTCCCAGAGCCAGTCCAATCTGGGAGGAACACATGGAGCCGGAGGTATCAATGACAACGCCGAAGGTTCTGCTTTCCAGATTCCTTTCCCGTAGTATATAGCTGGGTCTTGGAATATCCGGGGTGGCTCCCTGACGGCGGCTTGGTCTTGCATATGTACGGTGTTTATCTGGGGGCGGAAACTGCTCATTGAACCATTTACCAAGCTGCACTTCCCAGGGAATGGGCGGCATGGAAAGAGCACGGATTTCTTCCACGAGTCCTGCCGGTAAATAACCTCTGCTATGGGTAATGTGATAATCCAGACCTTCCCTTAAGGAATTTCGAAAGAAGTCATCCAGAGTGATTCCTTTGCCCAGTCCTTCAAAGCGGGGGTTATGATTTCCAAAGATATCACCCTGTCCATAGCCACGGAAAGTAGCATGTTTTTTAAACTTTCGCATCTGCTTTATGATCAGGTCGTAGACGGCTTCTGCAGACATAGTGTGGAGGTCCTCGTCATATAAAAGCCCTTCCTCCGGCATTTCCCCGATTTTCATTTCATGAAGCCAGTCATTAATAACATAATCACAGGCCACGTTCCATAGATAACGATCTCTGCCCTGACATCTTTCGTCATGGCATAAGCCTGCATGGAGATATTCATGGGCTAAGACAAATTTCCATTCTTCCATAGTAAGTCCGCAGGATGGATTGACATAGATTTCTCCCTGCTTAGCATCTACTGCAGCAATGTGGATTTCATATTTGTGGCAGAGTTCAACATCCTCGATGATCTTGAAGGAGGATGCCAGCCCCCCAAGCAAGGGGTAGTGAGTCAGAAACCATTCGGCAGCTTTGGTCACTATGGTTCCTTTTTTCTTGCCAAAGTCATACCCACCTGCATCACTGACAGCTTTCTTTATGGAGTGAGTAATGGCATGGGAAAAGGCTTCTGTATATTCATTTTTCTCTCCTTTTTTGTAGAAGATAGGGGTACTTAGTCCAATCATATCTAAGGTTTCTGTTGTGTTTAATCCCAGGGATTGCTTAGGCATTGTTCCTTCGATTTTCAGGAGATAGTCATAGATTTTAATCTCATCATTCAGCCGGAAGGAATAGTTCGCTGCAGGATCCGGAAATAGCGGTTTTCCAAATGCAATGTCTGCCAGAAATCTGGTGATATAGATATCACAGGCCTTGTTCCATACACCGGGATAAACCTCTGCTTCCTGAGGCATCTTATCCTTATCGAAATGGCCAAAAGCCAGATGGAGCAAACTGTGTGCCAGAGCATAAGCCCATTCATTAGCGTCCAGACCAGAGTCTATGTTTGAAAAAATCTCTCCGCCTTTAGTGACGCAGCAAAAGGATCCTTTTCCATTCAGATGAGAGGCCTTTGGGGAAATAGACCCTTTTAGTTGTGAGAAGAGAGGATGATCATTCAGGATTTCAAATCCGGCATAAAGGGAAGTCAGCCCTTTGGGTACATCCTTGTCTCTGTAATAGTATTTTCTTCTTAAATAAACCATAATGAATTCCTTTATTTATTGTTTACTAATCTTGGCAGATCACGGATGACCTCTACCATGAACCAGTCAGGAAAGGGGCTTTCGTCATCGGACGCAACCACCATCTGTGCAATTTCAAAATTGATGGTAGAGAGTTCCTTAATCATTTCCTTTACTCTGTATACGAAAGAGAGCATGTTTCCGGAAATGTCCTGCTTACTTTTTGGAAGCTCGGTGATCAGCTTGGCTCGGAAAGACTGTGCAAGGAAATAGAGAATATCTCTGTCCTTTGCTTTTGCAGGCCATTTTTCTTTTTTGGCAATGATATCTTCCAGCATGTGGCTGTTAGACAAACTCTTGGTATAGGCCAAAAACATTCCTGCATGGGAAGGCGAGAGGGTGCCATAAGCAAGTATTTTCAATGTAACACCGGAGAGTTTTCTTTTTCCTGCCCCATACTCTATGAGGGCATCGCTGAGCATATGCCAGGATCTGGGAGTGGAAAAGGGCTCCTCAGTTTTGGACGGTTCGGAGAAAAGGTGATCCGGTCTCTGGATAATATAGTCGATGACCCAGGGATGCAGGTGATTCTCCTGTGCCCACTTGATCCACTGCCTTGCATCTGCCTTCATTTGTACATGAAACATACGATTGATGAGAGCAGAGGACATAGTTTTTACAATGGCGCTATCCTGCGCTCTGTTTCCTGCGCCTATCACGATGCTGCCCTCCGGAAGATGGTATTCTCCAATTCTTCTTTCATGAATAAGCGAGTAGAAGGCTTTCTGCACTTCTTGGGAACAGCCATTCAGCTCATCCAGAAAAAGCACATAGGGCTCTTTTCTTGCAATCATTTTCGGCGGAAGAAATTCAGAGTTTTCTCCATTTATCCGGGGGATCCCGATGATATCCTCCGGTGCCAGTTGGCTTCCAAGGAGTGATACGCAGGGAAGTCCAAGCTCAGCGGAAAATTGCTCCACAAGAGCAGACTTGCCAATGCCAGGAGCACCCCAGATGAATACCGGACGGGTTGGCGAAATATTTAACAATATTTCCAATAAGCCACTTTGAGTGACGGTAATCGGTAAATTCATACAAAGTTCCTTTCTAAATCAGGCAGTATATTTACTGCTCTGCTTTTCGTTATATTGTTTTTTTTTGTTGATATGGCGAACCCTGGAACGAGGACAGTACTTATCACAGTGCTGACAGTAGCCTTTGTACTCTGCCTTACGTCCTTTGGAGCATTCGCCATAGCTTATGTAGTATTTACAAGGTGTTTCTCTATATTTGCTCATTATCCTGTCCTTTCTAGCTCCCACCGGCCTTGAAGTTGTAAACAGGGCGGAGAATACGATCGATAGTTACGGTTTCACCAATGACATCAGCAATATCTTTTAAGTCTCTGTAAGCGAAAGGAGCTTCATCTAAAGTATCTTTGCTGATGCAGCTGGAATAGATTCCCTTCATTTTTGATTTAAAGGAAGATACGGTAAAGTTTAGTTTTACATCCTTGCGTTTCATGATTCTTCCGGAGCCGTGAGGAGCAGAGCAGTTCCATTCGGTATTGCCAAGTCCGGCTCCAAGAAGGATTCCATCGTGCATATTGATGGGAATGATAACTCTTTCATCTTTCTTTGCAGAAATGGCTCCTTTACGAAGTATGGGGGAAGCGAAGGTATCCAAGGTTTCCGGGGAAGCGTCTACATAGTTGTGGATACATTCATAACTATCCAAAACTTTCCATTTCATGCCCTTTACGAGTTCATCCAGAATAACATCTCTGTTAAGAGATGCAAATGCCTGAATAATCTGCAAGTCATGAAGGTAGTCCTCCATAAGATCATCTTCCAGCCAGGTAATTTCATAAGGAACATTAAGTCCTGTGTCTTTCAGGACTTTTTGGCCTTCATTCAAATAGTATTCTGTGACTTCCTTGCCGAGATGACGGCTTCCGGAATGGATCACGATATAGAGATTTCCAATATCATCCTTATCTGCCTCAATGAAATGATTACCACCTCCAAGGCTGCCTAAACTTAAGAGTGCTTTGTCTGTGCGAATATGTTTCGCACATCTGAGTGCGTCAAAGCCAAATTCGTCTGCAAATCTGTGAGCTTTGGTTCGGATATCAAATCCAGAGGGGATGCAGTCTCTGATCACTGTATCTAATTTCTGGTATTCAATTTTTTTCCCCTTGATTTGTGCCAGGGTCATACCGCAGCCGATATCAATGCCGATGAGATTCGGGATAATTTTTTTTCCAATAGTCATGGTCAGACCGATGGTTCCAACCTTGCCCGGATGCACATCAGGCATTACACGGATACGGCATCCCTTAGAACTTTCCTGATCACAAATCATCTGGAGCTGTGAGATGGCATATTGGTCAACGGCAGTTTTTTTGTTGCGTGTTGTAAAAATCTGAGCAGAAGTATATGCTCCTTTGATAGTCTCCATAATCATTTCCTTTTCTAGTGTTTCTAAACAGGCATAAAAATAGCCTTTCGATCATATAAGCAAAAGGTGCCGGAAATTCTATGAAGTCTTTATTTGAAATGGACAGAATAAACCTGTTATTTACAAATAGAAGAAAGGATAACCATACCTCTTGCTATTAAGTTACTTGTGTTTATATTGTAATTATGTGTCATGATATAGCCTCCTTTCTGAGTGAGTTGTTTTCTTAGTTACATTAATTTTCAGTATAGCACACCTGTCAATAGGCCTCATTACTCTACTGGTGGTTTGCCTACTCATGCAGGTATCTGAGTTATCTGATACGCATACTATATCAGCTGAGAATGACAAATAGTGACATTCTCAGCTGAAGATTTTTGTTTTTTTAATTTTAATGATAAAAAAGCAGCGAGTGGTGCGGACAAAAATAACACAGGGATCCGATTATTCTCTTTAATTTTTTATGTTATCATTTGCGGCAACTATGAGTATTGCTTATTGCTCTTTCATGATCTCATTTCTGGACGAGCGGTACTGCTCCATCTTATGTGCGATCTCCAGCCGGTTTTTCCAGTTTTTTTCATAGTCGGCGGCAAAGTAGCAGGAATAAAGGATGTCCAGCAGAAGATGAACGGACACATTTGTAGAGAAGTTTCCCACCTTGGAGTACAGACGTTCCCTGGTAGTGACATTGAGGGTATAATCCGCCAGAGGACGGACCGGATTGTCTCCCAGTCCGGTGAGAAGGATAATGGGGACCCCTTTGTCGTGGAGAACTTTGGCTTCATCCTGGATCCGGACAGGCGAACCGGAGTAGGTGACCATTATGGCGCAGTCTTCCACAGTGGCGGAAAGGACGGTGCAGAGCTGTTCTGCATTGTTGGATTCCAGGAGAACAGTCTTTCCCAGACGCTGCATGTTCCGCTTAAACAGCCAGGTGCAGTCCAGAGAGATGCTTACTGCCACAAGGTAGATATTTCTGGAGCGGAGCATACAGTCCACTGCTTTTTCCAGTACATCATAATCCAGCAGGGACATGGTATCTGCAATACTTTCCCGGTGGAGAGCCGCGATCTTATTGGCAACAGCGCTCTGGGAGTCTCCGGGAGAGAAGGGGCGGTTGGCGTCCACATTCTGAAAATGTTCTTCCAGGTATTCCCGTTCTTCCAGAAATGCTTCAAAAAAATCTGTCCATCCTTCATATCCCAGCCTCTGTCCGAGACGGACAAGGGTAGCGGGAGTGGTGTATGCTTCAGAAGCGATCCTTCGGGTGGATTTTCCTTTCAGCTTTCGGCCCTGGGCAAGAAGATAGTTTGCGGCTGTCTTCTCGGCAGAGGGCAGATCCATTTCTTCAATTCTCTGTGTCAGCAGCATGGCCGGCACCTGCCTTTCTCATAGTATATTTCCCATTATAGGGCATTTTGAACGAAGACACAAGGAATCTTCGGGGAAATTACAGGAATCTGATAGTATAAAGACCGCTTATCGTGGGATTGAAACAGTTGTTTCAGAAAAATACCGATAAAAATGACGAAAAATAAAACGATATTCCAGGATTAACTATACATATTGAATAAAAGGACTGGGAGTGGTATAACCATTTCAGAACAACAAAAGAGCAGATGAAAAGAGCCGGGATGCCGGCGGGAAGGAGCAGAGTTATGTCGAAAGGATTGAGACCGGATTTTCTCTGGGGAGGCGCTACGGCAGCCAATCAGTTTGAGGGAGGATATCTGGAAGGAGGAAAAGGGCTTTCCATTGATGATGTATATAAGGGAGGAAGCGCCACAGTTCCCCGGGTGATCGACGATCATATTATCGAGGGGGATTACTATCCCAGCCATGTGGCAGTAGATTTTTATCACAGGTATAAAGAGGATATCGCGCTTCTGGCGGAGATGGGATTTAAGTGCTTCCGGATGAGTATCGCCTGGAGCCGGATCTTCCCGAGAGGGGATGAGGAAGAACCTAATGAGGAAGGGCTGAAGTTTTATGATAATGTGATCGATGAGCTGCTGAAATATAACATCGAACCCGTCGTTACTATCAGCCATTATGAAATGCCCCTCGCCCTGGTAAAGGAATACGGAAGCTGGAGAAACCGGAAGCTGGTGGAGTTTTTCCACCGTTACAGTAAGGTCCTGTTTCAGCGGTACAAGGGAAAGGTAAAATACTGGCTTACATTTAACGAGGTAAACTGTACCCTGGGCGTGGACCGTCCTTACCTTCAGGCAGGTATTGTTTACAGGAAAGATGAAAATATCCCGGATGTAAAGCTTCAGGTGACACACCATCTGCTGGTGGCCAGCGCCCTGGCAGTGAAAGAGTGCAGGCGTATCGATCCGGCGGCAAAGATCGGCTGTATGCTTCTGTATCCTACTACTTATGCGGACACCTGCGATCCTCTGGATCAGATAGCAGTCAGAAATGTTATGGCGCCTACTTATTATTACGGTGACGTATACGCCAGAGGAAGATATACCAATCTCTGTAAGGCTTATCAGGAATCTATCGGCGGACATTTTACCATGGAGCCGGGAGATGAGGAGCTTTTGAAGGAAGGGATCGTAGATTACATAGGATTCAGCTATTACAGTTCCAGAGTGGAAGGGGTCCATGTTACCGAGTATACCGGAGGAAATATGCAGCGGGGAGGAAAGAATCCTTATCTGAAAGTTACCCAGTGGGGCTGGCAGATCGACCCCATAGGACTTCGTATGGCTCTCAATAACCTGTATGACCGTTATCAGCTTCCCCTGTTTATTGTGGAAAACGGTATGGGAGCAGTGGATAAGGTCGAGGAAGACGGCTCTATTATTGACGATTACCGGATCGATTATCTTAAGGCACATATTGAGGCTATGAAAGACGCTGTGGAGATCGACCATGTGGATCTTATGGGATACACTCCCTGGGGCCCGATCGATCTGGTCAGCGCGGGAACCGGTGAGATGAAAAAGCGTTACGGATTCATCTATGTGGACAAAGACGACCAGGGTAACGGTACTCTGGAACGGCGGAAGAAGAAAAGCTTTGACTGGTATAAGAAGGTGATCGCCACGAATGGCGAAGATCTGGAAAACTGAGCCGTGAAGATCGGGAAACAGAAAGAAGAGAGGAAAGGAAGAGGAACATGGATGTAAAGAAACTGGCACAGGATCTGATCCCTCTGGTAGGGGGAAAAGACAATATCAAAGGCGTACTTCACTGTATGACCAGACTGCGTTTTCAGCTGGCAGATATGAGCAAAGCAAAAATCGCAGAGATAGAGGCTCTGGATGGGGTTATGGGCGTAAAAGAAGTGGGGGCTCAGACCCAGGTCATTATCGGGCCAAATGTGGCTGCGGTATACAAAGAGGTGATCAATATCGTGAGAGATTTAAAGGACCAGGCCGGCAAGGAAGAAGCAGAGACGGCAAAAGGAGAGGAAAAAGAGAAACAGAAACTCAGCGCCAAGCTCCTGGATATGATCTCCGGTATCTTTGCTCCGGTCATTCCTCTGATCACCGGAGCCGGTATGATCAAGGCGATCCTTGTGATCATGGTGGCTCTGGGACTTTCTGATGAGTCATCAGAATATTATATCCTGAATTTTATCGCGGACTCCGGATTTTATTTTTTCCCGGTAGTGCTGGCATTCTCTTCAGCACAGAAGTTTGGCTGCAACCCTTATCTGGCGGCTATGATCGGCGGCGTTTTGATCCATCCCAACTGGAACGCTCTGGTTTCGGCAGGAGAGGCGGTCCGCTTTTTCGGGATTCCTGTAAGGCTGTTTTCCTACGGCTCTTCCATTTTGCCTATTATCCTGACCGTATGGTTTATGTCTTATGTGGAACGCTTTGCGGAGAAGGTATCTCCAAATATGGTAAAGGCTATCCTGAAGCCTCTGATCACCATGGCGGTTACTTCTCTGGTATCTCTGATCGTGCTGGCGCCTCTTGGCTCCTATATCGGAAGTATCCTTTCCGGCGGCATCGCATTCCTGGATCAGAATGTGCCGGTACTTGTGCCGACGATCGTAGGCGCTGTACAGCCTCTTCTGGTTTTCTTTGGCATGCACCTTGCTATTTTCCCGCCTCTGCAGACTATCCAGCTTGCGGAGATGGGGTATGAGACCGTATGCGGACCAGGATTTTTGGCAGCGATCCTGGCCTGCGCGGGAGCTACCCTGGGCTTTGCCCTTCGCAGTAAAGATAAAAATGTAAAAGAACTGGGATTTTCTACAGGATTCACCGCGCTTTGCGGCGTTACAGAGCCTGCGGTATATGGTATTATCGTAAAATACAAACAGATCATCCCGGCGGTAGTTCTGGGCGGCGTTTCAGGAGGACTCTTTGCGGGAATCTTCCATTTAAAACGGTATGCCATCGCTACTCCCGGAATACCGGCTCTTCCTACCTTTGTGGGAGAAGATCCTAATAATATTTTCATCGCTATCGGAACTGTGTGTATCGCATTTTTTGTATCCGCTACAGCGGCTTTCTTCCTGGGAGCAGAGAAGAAACCTGCAAAAGCCGCTGCCGGAGCCGACGGACAGGGCATGGAGACCGAAAGTGAGACACAGGTCAACCTTCCGGCAGCAGAACCCAATACTTTATATGCCCCTCTGGAAGGAGAAGTGGTTCCTCTTGAACAGGTTCCTGATGAGACCTTTGCCTCCGGAGTCCTGGGGCAGGGATTCGCTGTCAAACCATCAAAACCCTGTGTATATGCGCCTTTTGACGGTACAGTGATCCAGACCATGGATTCCAAACATGCAGTAGGGCTTCAGTCAAAGGACGGTATGGAAGTCCTGATCCATGTGGGAATTGATACTGTGGATATGAATGGAGAAGGCTTTGATCTGAAATGTAAAGAAGGAGATGAAGTAAAACGGGGACAGCTTCTGCTCAGCTTTGACCCGGAAGCGATCCGCAGGGCAGGCCATCCGGATATTACGGTAGTGGCTGTCACTAACAGTTTTGATTACGCTTCTGTCAATGTGGAAAAGACAGGGCCGGCAGAGGCTATGGATAAGATCCTTACAGTGAAAAATAGTTGAAGAAGTATATAAATACTTTGCAGGAACAGCAAGGGCCGGAACATGAAACAGGGATAAGTTTAGTGTTCCGACCCTTATTTGTCTGAACCTCCTGTACATTTCCACCTTGCCGGCCTATAATGGATTTACAGGATTCCTCTTATGGATAAAGCTTTTCGGAGGGAAGGCTTTGCAGTACAGGAGGAATAAAAGATTAATGAGCAAACCGTTTAAAGACCTGACAATTAAAGATGCGTTTATGTTTGCCGCAGTAATGGTGAACCCGGACAAATGCGGACCGTTTCTGGAAATGGTGCTGGATATGGACGCTCTGCGGACCGGGAAATGGAGGCGCAGTATATGATGTTAGAAGAAATGCTCAAAGATGAGCGGGAAGCTGGCAGGAATGAGTGCCTGAAAATCGGACGTCTGGAAGGCGAAGAGCATGAAGAGCGGGCCATGGAGCTGGTAAGTGTATTAATGACTCAGGAAAGGTATGAGGATTTAAAACGTTGCCTTGAGGACAGAGCATTCAGGGAAGAACTTTTGGAACAATTGGGAATAAAAGGGAAAGAAAAACGGGGGTCGTATACAGAAGATAAATAAGGATATACAATGCACTAATGAACAGGAGCTGTGTCCCGGTAAAGGCGTGGCTCCTGAAATCATATGAAAGATATGGATAAAGAAAAATATAAATTTAAATATTTTGAGGTGCCGCATATTTGCAGCACCTCTTTTCTGTACCTTAAAATGCAATTCAGACAGGCTCTCTGTCAATGGTCTTTCGGGTGAGATCCCGGACCCATTTGTTTTTCCTGTAATGGTGCAGTACCCAGGGAATCTTGCCTACCTCGTCCAGACAGGTGCAGGCGTATACCACCAGGACCGGCCAGTGCAGCAGGAAAGTCCCTGCAGCAGCCAGAGGTACTGCCATGCACCACATGGTTACACCAAGGCTGTACATATCAAACATGGTATCTCCCCCTGCGGCAAAGATTCCGTTGATGATAATGGAATTTACTGCCCGTCCGATCATATAGAAAGCCATGATCAGCATCATTCCAAGAAGATATTTCTGAGCTCCGGGAGTGAGCTTTACAAAACTCATGATCACCGGGGTCAGCACCAGCATGATGGCGGTGGAAAGGCCTCCTGTGAGAAAGGCCAGCTTCACCAGCCGGTCTCCATAGAGTTTTCCCTTCTTCAGATCTCCGGCTCCCAGTTCATTTCCGACCAGAATACCCCCGCCGCTGGCCAGTCCGTTGCACAGGCAGCATACCAGGTCTCTTACTACGGCGGCTACAGAGTTTGCCGCTGTGGCGTCTGTTCCCAGATGGCCCATAAATGCCGAGTAAGAAGTAAAGCCGATGCCCCAGGCCAGGGAAGCCCCCAGAATAGGCAGGGAATAGCGGAAGAAATCCTTTTCCAGCCACCCCTCCCTGTGAAGCAGCCGTTTCCACTGGGGATGTATGTAGCCTTTCCGGTAAGAGCAGATCACTACCCAGCCCAGTTCCAGGATCCTGGAAAGCAATGTGGCAAGGGCGGCGCCTTCTTCGTTCATTGCCGGGAATCCCAACAGCCCGTAGATAAAGACTGCGTTTAGAATAATATTGCTCAGCACGGCGCCGGTGCTTACCCTGGCTGCCTGGGCGGCGTGTTCCGTAACCTTCATGATGGCCAGATAACACTGAGAAATCCCTGTGAGAAGATAGGACCAGCCGGCGATCTGCAGGTAACGGATACCGATCTGGATCAGAACCTCTTCGTCGGTGAAGATCAGCATCAGATATCTGGGGAAGAAGACACAGCCGATGAAAAACAGCAGGCTGACTATTCCCGCCAGTCTAAGGCCCATACAGAATAAGTCGTTGATGGTCTTTTTGTCTCCTTTTCCCCAGTACTGGGCGCCCAGCACCACGATTCCGGCTACGATGGAGGACAGGACCATGTTCTGGATAAACTGGATCTGGGTAGCCAGGGAAACGGCAGACATAGTATTCTGGTCTACCCGTCCAAGCATAAGGGCGTCTGCCGCTGCCACCAGGGCCAGCATCAGGTTCTGGAGGGCAATAGGCAGGGCCAGATTCCACAGCTTGGAATAAAATTCTTTGTCACTGAAAAGTTTCATCTTTTTCATTTTCATAAGCTCCTGTTGTCTATGAGTTCTCCTGACGGCAGGCCAGGAGAGGTAGTGACAACACTCTATCATACTCAGTGAAAGTTTGCAATTTTTTCCGGTAAATAATCCGGCAATATTTTTATAATATTTCTGGAATAACGATTTGGATATGGTAAGATATAGATATAGCTTCAGGGAAAATGAAAGTGAGAAAAAGGATGAACTTTACCATGATTCCCTGGAGTATTATAATAAGCTGTATCACGGAGATACAAAATAATGATAAGGAGTATACTATGCCAGTTTTTGATTTTAACAATTCACCACAGGACTCCAAGGTCCCTGAATGTACCTATAAAGTATTTTACACCAACTGCCCGGAAAGTTCTCCGGAGCACCCCATCCTGATCCTGGACAATAAGGCGGGGAAGCTTGTCCACCATTCCAACGGGATTTTTACCAACCCCATCCGGCGGACAGCTTTTGAGTTTAAAGGAGAGGAAGGAACTGTCAGCGAGGACATTCTGGAGATTGATGCCCGGTTTGTCAGCCTTCTGAAATGGCTGGGAGAAAACCATATTAATGTACGGCTTTCCGGAGCGGTAAAAGAAGGTAAGTATGCAGTATACAAGATTCGCGAGATCGCCTTTGGAGGAGGAGCAAAGCTTTCCGCAGAGGATGGATTTCTTCAGTTTATGATCGAGCGGCTGCTGTCCAGCGACGCTCCTTCACAGGAAGTCCCCGATGAAGATGAGGAAGAAACAGGAGACAGCATGAAGCTGACCAGTATCCAGAGTATTACGGATTTTATCACCTGTGCGGGAAGGACTCTGCCGGATAATATCCGTCTCTGGGCCAGAAGGAATCTGGCAGTTGCCAAGTCCAATGAAGTATCTCCCGAGGAGAGGCGCCATGCTCAGAGAGCCCTTTCCATTATGATGAACATTCAGTGGAAGGGAAACTATTTTGAAGCTATTGATCCCGATGAGGCAAGGCGGATCCTGGACGAAGAGCTTTACGGTATGGAATCTGTGAAGCAGAGGATCATTGAGACCATCATCCAGATCAACCGTACCCACACACTTCCTGCCTATGGCCTTCTGCTTATCGGTCCCGCGGGAACGGGAAAATCCCAGATCGCCTATGCAGTGGCCCGGATCCTGAAACTGCCCTGGACTACTTTGGATATGAGTTCCATTAACGATCCGGAACAGCTTACCGGAAGCTCCAGGATCTATGCCAACGCAAAGCCGGGGATCATCATGGAAGCCTTTTCCATGGCAGGAGAGTCCAATCTGGTCTTTATCATCAATGAGCTGGATAAGGCGGCCTCAGGAAAAGGAAACGGCAATCCGGCAGATGTGCTCCTGACTCTTCTGGATAACCTGGGCTTTACCGACAACTATATGGAATGTATGATCCCTACATCGGGAGTTTATCCTATTGCTACAGCTAATGACAAGGATCAGATCAGCGCCCCTCTGATGTCCAGGTTTGCAGTGATCGAGATCCCGGATTATACGGCAGAGGAGAAAAAAGTGATCTTCTCAAAATATGCCCTTCCAAAGGTGCTAAGGCGGATCGGCATGGAGGAGAAGGAGTGTACCCTGACCCCGGAGGGACTGGAGGCAGTGATCGAGCTGCATAAGAATACCAGCGGTATCCGTGATCTGGAACAGGCGGCAGAACATATTGCGGCGAATGCCCTGTATCAGATCGAAGTGGATCATGTGAAGACGGTGACCTTTGACGGAGAGATGGTGAGGAAGCTTCTGGGATAGAAGCTTTCTTTAATAAAACATTCTCCGCTGCAGTGAGAAAAATAGGAAAGGGGAGAAGAAAGCGGATGAAAGCCATTTATCATCTCTGCGGAAAGATCAGTCTGCTCTGCTATATATTCATATTGTACCAGATATGGCATTTGTGCCAGTTCGGGGGGATCAGAATGCACCTGGCGGTGCTTGTGCCGGTGGGAGCTGTGTTTCTGGTCAGTTTTGTTTTGTGGCTGATCTCCAGAAAATATATAGGAACAGGGAAGAAAAGAAGCCCTATGCAGAGGAAGTTTCTGTGGGCGGAAGGGATTGTGGCGTCTATTGCTACGGCTTATCTCATCGGCCGGATCATCTACGCTGGGATTCCCTATAATGGCGCCCTGTCCTGGGAACTGGATCAATGGAGAAACCAGAAGGAAGTGGTCCTGGAACATGACAATTTCTTTGCGGACGGCGTGGAAGGAGTCCTTGAGGATCTGGATGAGGCTCTGGATCTGCCGGAGGACCTTTACATTGTCAATCAATATCAGATGACTTTTGATGAGAATGGAAAGATCAGATCTATTTATACATTCCTATATGGAAAAGATAAGAATGGAAAGACCAGGACTTTTCTCATCGACTATGAGGAGAGCAGAGGCCGGGATATGACCGTCAGGATCAATGGAAACGCAGAGACAGATTTTGATGAAGATAAACGCCTGGCCCCTATGCTGACGATCCTTGAAAATGCTTCCTGTGAAGAGACGGTAAAGGCCTGGGCCCAGGCTGATATGGGAGATGAATTTGAAATCCTGTATATGGGAAAGCGGTCTTTCGATTCTTTGGAAGGGCTGGAATATCTCCCCGGAGATGTGGATGGAGACGGCATAACTTTTGGTGACAAGGCTATGCAACAGATGCAGGCAGGCGGGAAGATCCAGGGATTTGAGGTGTCTCTCCATATCCCGGCTGCAGATTATGTCACCCCTGTCCGGTATATTATGGAACCGGTGTATATAAGCCAGGAAACTTTGGATCAGGAGCAGGAACAGCAGCAGACAGAGTCTGCCAAAGAGGCGGAGACCTGGAGTGTGGATAATACAGATGGAACCATGTATTTCTTTCTGAATGATGATCTGGGCTGGCGGCTGGTGGTGGCGGACGCTGCGGCAGGCAGCAGATTTTACCAGATGGAAAAGACGGAAAACGGCGGAACTTCCTGGGAAATGGCCAATAAAGATCCTTTTGGAGGACAGATCGGCGTCACAGAAGGACTTATATTCTTTGATGAAAACTTCGGGTTTGCCGGTCTTACGGGAGCCTCCCAGTCTTCTTCCAGTCTGTATATGACCAGAGACGGGGGAGAGACTTTTACTCAGGTACAGCTTCCTATGGACTCCGTTTCTCAGATACCGGAGGAAGGAACAAAATATGGACTTACGGTGAATGATTATGATTATATAGGTATGCCCGAAGAACAGGATGGAACTCTTACAGTTCTGGTGACAACAGGAGCCGGAGAACAGGAGGGGATCCTGTTTCAGTCCTCGGACCAGGGGGCAACCTGGACTTACGAAGGAATTTCCCAGCCGTAGAATAACAGTTGATCCGGCCGGGGCTGCAGGATTTTTGGAATTTTCGGAATTTCTACAGACCTTCCGTCTTCGGAATCTGTGGAACATCTATGTGCAAAATGTGATAGATGCGCAGAAGACTGAAAAATCAATGAAGCTTATGCTGCAGTGCGCACCAGTGAGGTGGGAAACTGGCAGGGAGATCGGGCAGGAGATTCTGGAAATCCCTTTTCAGTCCTTGACGGAGCCATATATTGTGATAAAATGTTTCTGTAGAAACAGTTTCTATGGAAACTATTTTAAATATAGGAGAACCCGTTCAAGGATCTTAAAGAAAGGGAGAGGAAAATGGGAAGGACTACAGAATTGTTTATAGGACTGCGGAGTCTGTTCCGTCTGTATGATAAGATGCTCAAAAGGGTCTGCACAGAGCATGATCTTACCCTGGTGGAAGCGGATATTATCAGTTTTCTGCGGAATAATCCGGAAAAAGATACAGCGGCCGATATTGTGGAGTTGAGGATGCTTTCTAAAGGAGCAGTATCCAAGGGCGTAGAGGCGTTGATACAGAAATCATTGCTGGAACGGATCCCGGATATGGAAGATCGGAGAAAGATCCATCTGAAACTGAGGCCTCTGGCGGAACCGGTGACAGAAAGTATTGATAAAGTGCGAGAAGAGTTTCTGGAAACCGTACTGGAAGGCTTTACAAAAGAAGAGCTGGAAACCTATAGCAGTTTTTTTCAGAGACTGTTCAAAAACACGAAAAACGCAATGGAAGGAAGAAATCAATCATGAGACATAAAGAACAGAGTACAGAAAGGAACACAGATAAAGGATTTCTTCGGACGGAGCCGCTGGGACGGCTGCTTCTTAAGTTGGCGCTGCCTACAGTGGCGGCCCAGTTGATCAATATGCTGTATAACATTGTGGACAGGATCTACATCGGCCATATTCCGGAGATCGGAGCAACCGCGCTGACAGGCGTAGGCGTGTGCATGCCCCTGATCATGATCGTTTCCGCCTTTGCGGCCCTGGTGGGGTACGGCGGAGCACCAAGAGCTTCTATCTTTATGGGAAAGCAGGATAAAGAATCTGCGGAAAAGACTCTGGGAAACTGTTTTGTGCTTCAGATACTTATTTCTGTTGTGCTGACCGTTGTGCTGCTGATCTGGAACCGGGATTTTCTTATGGCATTCGGGGCCAGCGAAAATACCATTGAATACGGCGTTAATTATATGAACATCTATGCCCTGGGAACGATCTTTGTAGAGATCACTCTGGGAATGAACGCTTTTATCACTGCCCAGGGATTTGCCAAGACAGGTATGCTTTCTGTGCTCATCGGCGCAGTAGCCAACATTATCCTGGATCCGGTCTTTATCTTTGGTTTTCATATGGATGTGCGGGGAGCAGCTCTGGCTACCATTATCTCGCAGGCGCTTTCCTGTATCTGGGTAGTCAGTTTCCTCTGCGGAAAAAAGACCTTTCTGAAGATCAAAAGAAAGAATCTCAGGCTTGTTCCAAAGATCATACTGCCATGCCTGGCTCTGGGAGTCGCTACTTTTATCATGCAGGCCAGCGAAAGCGTGATCTCTGTATGCTTTAACAGTTCTCTTCAGAAATATGGAGGGGATATCGCAGTAGGGGCTATGACTATACTTACCAGCGTTATGCAGTTTGCCATGTTGCCGCTTCAGGGACTGGGGCAGGGGGCCCAGCCTATTATCAGCTACAGTTACGGTGCGGGAGATCAGGACAGGGTGAGAGCGGCCTTTAAGCTTCTTCTGAAAGTCAGCCTGGGATACTCGGTATTCCTTTGGCTCCTGGTCATGGCACTTCCGGGAGGATTTGCGGCAATGTTCACTTCTGACGCCCGGCTGATGGAATATACCAGGACAGCCCTGCGGATCTATATGGGATCCATGTTCCTGTTCGGGATCCAGATGGCCTGTCAGATGACCTTTAATGCCCTGGGAAAAGCGAAAGAATCCATTGTAGTGGCGGTTATGAGAAAATTTGTCCTTCTGATCCCTTTGATCTATATCATGCCTCAGATCCTCCGTTCCGATCAGACTATGGCGGTCTATATGGCGGAGCCTATTGCAGATCTGCTGGCTGTTACATTTACCGCAGTTCTCTTTGGGATCCAGTTTAAAAAGATCCTGGGGTCTATGAAGAAGAATGTGGGAGAAAAAACAGCAAAATGACAGGAGGCGGTAAGAAGCCAGAATGTCTGAAACAGGACAGATCAGGATTTATAAAAATCGCGGTCTGTCCTGTCCCGTTATAAAATATTTTACAGAAAGCTTCCGGTTCGGCTCCGGGAGCATTTTTTTATGTCTTCTAAAGTGCCGGCGGCCACGATCTGTCCTCCGTCCAGTCCGCCGCCGGGCCCCATATCTATGATATAGTCGGCATTTCTTATTACGTCCAGGTCATGTTCAATGACAATGACTGTGGCGCCCTGGCTGATCAGTGTCTGGAACACCCCAAGCAGGGTCTGTACGTCAAGAGGATGAAGACCGATGGTTGGTTCATCGAAAACAAACACCGAGTCTGCCTGAGGTTTTCCCATTTCACTGGCCAGCTTCAGACGCTGGGCCTCTCCTCCGGATAGGCTGGGAGTCTCTTCCCCCAAAGTCAGATAGCCAAGGCCCAGATCCTGAAGGATCTGAAGACGCTGACGGACGGATTTCAGATCCCTGCAGGCCTCCAGTGCCTGGGAAACGTCCATGGACATAAGCTGGGGCAGGGAATAGGAGGAGCCTTCTTTGTTTTTATACCGGATCTGTTCTGCCTCTTTGGAATATCTGGAGCCCCGGCACTGAGGGCAGGGAATCTCCACGTCAGGGAGAAACTGTACGTCCAGGCTGATCACTCCGGTCCCGTCACAGACCGGACAGCGGAGGGCTCCGGTATTATAGGAGAAAGCCCCGGCTTTCCAGCCTCTTTCTTTAGCTGACGCAGATCTGGCGAAAGTTTTCCGCAGTTCGTCATGTATGTTGGCGTAGGTGGCCACGGTGGAACGGACATTAATGCCGATAGGCGTGGCGTCAATAAGTTTTACCTGTTTGATACCCGGAGCTTCTATAGAAAGCATATGGTCCGGCAGTTTCTTTTTCTTGGTTACTGCTTCCAGACCGGGGACCAGACTTTCCAGTACCAGGGTGGTCTTTCCGGAACCGGAAACTCCGGTGACCAGGGTAAGCCTGCCCTTTGGAATGTCTACCTCCAGAGGTCTTACCGTATGGATAGAAGAGGTGGAAAGATGGATCCTGCCCAGGGCAAAAAGATCCTGAGCTTTGGCCCTTTCTCTTATAGAGATAGCTTTCCCCGAGAGAAAGGGGCCGATCTTTGAAGCAGGATCCTGGGTAAGATCCCGGACAGTTCCCTGGGCGATGATCTGACCGCCCCGGGATCCGGCTTCCGGTCCCATTTCAATGATCCACCGGGCGTTGGAAAGCACCTGGGTGTCGTGATCCACCAGGATCACAGAATTTCCGTCTGCCACCAGATCTTCCATAACTCCGGTAAGGCCCACGATATTTGAGGGATGAAGTCCGATAGAAGGTTCATCCAGTACATACAAAACTCCGGTAGTCCGGTTCCGTACAGCCCGGGCAAGCTGCATCCGCTGGCGTTCTCCGGTAGAAAGGGTTGAGGAAGCCCGGTCAAGGGTGAGATACCCCAGACCCAGATCCATCAGACGTTTTGCGGCATCCAGAAAAGACTGGCAGATACTTTCTGCCATAGGCCGCATTTCTTCTGGAAGAGAGGCTGGAACCTCTGTGACCCATCTGATCAGCTCTGACAGAGTCATTTCGCAGGCCTGATCCAGGGAGATACCACAAAGTTTCGGCGCTCTGGCAGCTTCAGACAGCCGGGTGCCTCCGCAGTCCGGACAGATATCCTGCTTCAGAAATTTTTCTACCCGCTTCATGCCCTTTTCATCTTTTACCTTAGTCAGGGCGTTTTCTACCGTATAGACGGCGTTAAAATAAGTGAAATCCAGTTCTGTAGTCTGTTCCGAGTTTTTCGGACGGTAGAGGATATGCTTTTTTTGGGCAGGTCCGTCATAGACGATGGCCTTTTCTTTTTCAGTCAGTTCCCGGAATGGAACATCCGTCCGCACGCCCATGGCCCGGCAGACGTCAGTCATCAGAGACCACATAAGAGAATTCCAGGGTGCGACAGCTCCCTGGTCTATGGTCAGGGATTCGTCAGGTACAAGAGAAGACCGGTCTACTTTCTGCACCATGCCTGTACCGCCGCAGGTGCGGCAGGCTCCCTGGCTGTTAAAGGCCAGTTCTTCTGCTGAAGGGGCATAAAACCGGACGCCGCATACCGGGCAGACCAGCTCCTGGCCGGCGGCCACCTCCAGAGTAGGCGGATGGTAATGGCCGGCTGGACAGCGATGGCTGGCCAGTCTGGAGAACATGAGCCTGAGACTGTTCAGCAGTTCTGTACCTGTGCCGAAGGTGCTGCGGATCCCGGGTACTCCCGGCCGCTGCCTCAGAGCCAGAGCTGCGGGAACATAAAGAACTTCATCCACCTGGGCTTTGGCTGCCTGGGTCATTCTCCGTCTGGTGTAGGTGGAGAGAGACTCCAGATAACGGCGGGAGCCTTCCGCGTAAAGGACACCCAGAGCCAGAGAAGACTTCCCGGAACCGGAGACCCCGGCGATCCCCACGATCTGGTTCAGGGGGACGTCGACATTTATATTTTTCAAGTTGTGGACTTTTGCGCCGCGGATCCGGATACTTTTAGGAACAGGGATATTTTGCTGAGTTTTTTGTCTGTCGTCCATAAGATGCTCCTTTCTTAATCTGGATATAGATTATGTAAACTTATTTTGAAAATCAAACAGCTCTCTGTGTTTTCAGAGGATCTGGAAACAGTATAGATTACCAGGGGGAAAATGGCAAGAAATCTGCAAAAGGAGGTAATTGAAAATAAAAGAAATTTTTATTATGAAAAATATTAAAAAAAATTTCCGATTATGATAGTCTATGACCAGAATACAATAGCAGGAGGTGAAAACATGGAACAGAATCATTTCATACAGAGTATTGAGGAAACCTATCATTCTCTTACAAAGGTAGAGAAGAAGGTAGCGGATTATGTTCTCCAGAATCCCCGTCAGGTATTGTTTATGTCCATTACAGATCTGGCAGATGCCTGTCAGGTAGGGGAGACCAGTGTATACCGGTTCTGCAGGACCATGAACCTTCAGGGATACCAGGAGTTCAAAATGCAGCTTTCCCTGGGAATGAGTGACCAGGACGAAGAATGGGCGCCCAGTGCGGATAACCGGAATCTGGAAAAGTCTCTGAAGGATTCTGCGGAAAGCCTGCTCCAGAAGCATGTGGAAGCCCTGGAGGAAACCTACCGTCTTTTGAACCAGGAGAGTTTTGAGGGATTTCTGGAGAGAATGGAAAAGGCCCGTCGGATCTTTTTCTTCGGCGTCAGCGACAGACAGCTCATTGCCCAGGAAGCGGGAAATAAATTCATGAGTATATCAGGAAAGGCATACAGTATATCAGATCCACATATGCAGGCGGTTACGGCGGCCTCTATGACAGAGGAAGATTTTCTTGTGATCTTTTCTTATTCTGGGGCTACCAAGGATAATATCTATACAGCAAAGATCGCCCGGCAGGCAGGAGCGGGGATCGGCTGTATCACCCGGTTCCAGAAATCGCCTCTGAGTGCTTACTGTGACGTAGTCCTTCAGTGCGGGGCTAATGAAGGACCTATGGAGGGAGGCTCTGTATCTGCTAAGATCGGACAGATGTATCTTATAGATCTCCTTTACCAGGAATACTGGAGGAGAAATTATGAAACCAGCAGAACATACAGAGAAAACGCCTCAAAAGCAGTTATGGATAAATTATATTAATGATGCGAGGGCGGGGAAATCCGCCGCGGCATAGGGTAAATAAAAAAGGGAGATAAAGAAAAATGAGAATTATCAAAGCCAGAGATTACGAAGATGTAAGCAGAAAAGCTGCCAATATTATCTTTTCTGTAATGACAGAGAAGCCTGACTGTGTCATGGGTCTGGCCACGGGTTCCAGCCCGTTGGGTATTTACAAAGAACTGGTCCGCCATTATCAGGAGGGGGATCTGGATTTTTCCCGGGTCACGACAGTAAACCTGGACGAATACAGAGGATTGGACAGGGAAGATCCACAGAGCTATGCGTATTATATGAGAGAGAATTTCTTTTCCAAGGTGAATACCCGTTTGGAAAAAACTTTTCTTCCTGACGGTACACAAGAAGACAGACAGAAAGCCTGTGAGGAATATGATCAGATACTTTCCCAGGCGGGACAGCAGGATATCCAGCTTCTTGGGATCGGTCAGGATGGTCACATTGGTTTTAACGAGCCTGCAGATCATTTTCCCAAAGGGACACACTGTGTAGATCTGGCAGAATCTACCATTGAGGCAAATGCCAGATTTTTTGAAAGTCAGGACCAGGTTCCGACGCAGGCATATACCATGGGGATACAGAGTATCATGTCCGCAAAACGGATCCTGATGGTAGCCAATGGAAAAGAAAAGGCCCGGATCCTGAAACAGGCATTTCAGGGACCTGTTACTCCTCAGGTTCCGGCTTCTATCCTTCAGCTTCATCCTCAGGTGATCCTGGTGGCAGACGAAGAAGCTCTGTCAGAGATGGAAAACTGCTGACCATGTACTTTAAAAAATAAAGCTATTTTCAATAATATCATAGATTTCAGATCTTCCAGTATTTACTTCCTGGACATTTCTATCCCGGGCTGCAGTGATCCGGTTACTGCAGCCCGATTTTTTTGGAACCCCAGCGGCGCGGCTGTCATCCCCTCGGGTCCTCACACACATTTCTCTTTCAGATCCAGTCTTTAGAATTGTTAAGGTTTCCTTCAGGATCTATTTAGATTTCCCTGTCACAATAGGCTCATCAAAGAAAATATCTTTGAAATACAATAAGAAAAGGAGCTGGAAAAAATGGCAGCTGGAAAAACAGGAAAAGGAATTGTAAAAAAAGGTATGATATTCTGCGTGGCAGGGGTGATGGCTCTGGGAATGATCGCCTGCACGGGAGGAAAGAACGGAGGAGCCCAGGAAGCTCAGCCGAAGACTAAAACAGAATCCACACAGACCCAGGAGAAAAAAGAAGATAAAGATCAAAAGAAACAGGATGCACAGGAGGACAAAAACAAACAGGATCCGAATGTGAAAGAAGATCAGGAAAATAAAGAAAACAATACCCAGGGATCCGGGCAGACAGAAAAAACCGGAGAAGGGGAAAACGCCGGCAGTCAAGAGCAGCAGAAAGCCGGTGAAAAAACAGAAGAAAAATCTGGAGAAAAGACGGACAGTAAGACTGGGAAAAAACAGCCCAAATCTCAAAAGAGCAAAACCTCTGCAAGCGCAAAAAAGAGCACACAAAAGAAAGGAACAGGTAAAAAAACACAGAAATCTAATAAGAGCAAAGGAAAAAACAGCACAGTAAGAAAGAATTCTTCAAAGAAAAATTTTATGTAGGTATCTGAGATGAAAAATATATTGGAGTATTTAGAAAGGACTGTGGAAAAATATCCCGGCAGGACGGCAGTGGAAGATGATAAGGAGTCCCTTACCTGGAAGGGACTGGCGGATCTGTCCAGGAGGATCGGAACCGCCGCAGGGAAAAGGATAGCCTCCGGAGATCCGGTAGTGATCCTGGCGCCGAAAAGTCCTCTTGCCCTGGCGGCTATGTTCGGAGTGGTCTATGGAGGAGGATTTTATGTAAATGGAGACCCGGCTCTTCCGCCCCGGCGGCTGAAAGAAATTTTCCGGGTGCTCCAGCCAAAGCTGGTTCTGCTCCGGCCGGAGGAGATCCCTCTTATCCGGCAGGCAGGCTACACAGGAGACTACTGTCTGCTCCATGAGGCGGCAGAGGAAGAGCCGGACCTGGAATTGCTGGAAAGACGGCGGAAAGAAAGCCGCGGCGAGGATATCCTCTATGGGATCTTTACTTCTGGTTCTACAGGAACTCCCAAAGGGATCGCAGTAAGCCACCAGGCGGTCATAGATTTTATCACCCATTTTACGGAGATTTTCGGGATTGATGAAAAGGACCGGATCGGAAACCAGGCCCCTTTTGACTTTGATGTGTCTGTAAAGGATATTTATTCTGCCGTAATGACAGGAGCGGCTCTGGTGCTGATCCCCAGGCATCTGTTTTCTGTTCCGGCGGCTCTTTTAGACTACATATGTGAGAAAAAGGCCACAGTGCTGATCTGGGCGGTATCGGCCCTGACTCTGATCTCTTCTCTGGGGGGATTTAAGTACAGGATCCCCTCAGATGTGAGGAAGGTCATGTTCAGCGGCGAGGTTATGCCCTCAAATCAGCTGGCCTGCTGGCAGCAGGCTCTGCCGGAAACAGAATTTGTGAATCTTTACGGTCCTACAGAGATTACCTGTAACTGTACCTATCATCCGGTGCAGAAAGTCCCCGGGGAGGGAGAGAAACTTCCTATAGGCAGAGCCTTTCCCGGACGCAGGGTTTTCCTTTTAAGTGAGGAAGGCGGGGAGATAAGGGAGCCGGAACAGACCGGGGAGATCTGCGTGGCAGGAGAATCCCTTTCTCTGGGATATTATCATGATCCACAAGAGACTGAAAAAAGTTTTCAGGAGAGGATCTCTCCGGAAGGTAAAAGGGAACGATACTACAAGACCGGAGATATGGGATATCTGGGAAAAGACGGGAATCTGTATTTTTCAGGAAGAAGAGATTTCCAGATCAAATTCAACGGACACCGGATAGAGCTGGAAGAAATGGAAAGGGTCCTGGATCGGATGCCGGGGATAGAAAAAAGCTGCTGTGTTACAGATCAGAGAAAAACCTGTCTGGCGGCCTTCTATATGGGAGAGGCAGACCCGGGAGAGATCCGGCTTTGGATGAAAAAGAGGCTTCCCGGCTATATGGTGCCCCGGAAGATCTTTCAGACAGAAAGGCTTCCGCTTACGAAAAATGGGAAAACTGACCGAGGAGCGCTGCAAAAAAGACTGGAGGGCAGAAGATGACCAGAGAAGAGATACTGATCCGGGGTGCGGAAAAATATGGGACGCCCCTGTATATTTTTGACATAGACCAGGCGGCAAAACAGGTAAGGAGCTTCAGGGAGATTCTGGGAGAAAATACAGGATTGTGTTTTGCCATGAAGGCAAATCCTTTTCTGGTAAAACAGATGGCGGGGCTGACAGACCGGATCGAGGTATGCTCCATGGGAGAGTTTTATATCTGCCGGGAAATAGGGATACCAGGGGAGAAAGTTTTTATCTCCGGGGTGGTGAAGAAAAAAGAGGACATCAGGCAGATCCTGGATCATTACCAGGGAAAATGTCCCTGCAATGTAGAATCTCTCAGCCAGTTTTCCGCTATGGCACAGTGGAGCGAGGAGAACAAAAAGCCAGTTTCCCTTTATCTCAGGCTGGCGGGAGACAGCCAGTTCGGCATGGAGGAAAAAGCCATACGCAAGCTTATCAGGAACAGAGATGTCTGGCCTTATGTAAAGATCCGGGGGATCCATTATTTTTCCGGAACTTTGAAAAAGCCCGGGAAGATGGAAAAGGAACTGGAGTTCCTGGACCGTTTTCTTGGTGAGCTGGAAGAAGACTGTGGATTTTTTGTAGAGGAGCTGGAATATGGACCGGGGCTTTCTGCGGCCTATTTTCAGGGACAAGAGGACCGGACTTTAGAGGATCTTAGGCTGCTTTTCCAGGCCATTGGCAGGATGCGGTGGAAGGGCAGGGTAGTCCTGGAAATGGGAAGGGCCTTTGCGGCTTCCTGCGGAACCTATCTTACCAGAGTAGAAGATCTGAAGAAAAATAATGGGAAGAATATCTGTCTTACAGACGGAGGAATCCATCAGCTCCACTATGACGGACAGATCAGAGGAATGTACCATCCTAAAATCCGTGTCCTGCCGGAAGCGCCGGGGAAAGAAAAGGAATGGAACGTATACGGATCTCTGTGTACGGTCCATGATCTGCTAATCCAGAGAATTCCCTTAAAGGGAGTGAAAAGAGGCAGTATCCTTGCTTTTTTGAATACCGGGGCCTATTCCCATATGGAGGGCATGGCATTGTTTCTCAGTCATGAGCTGCCGGCGGCAGTATTTTACAGCAGAGAAAAAGGATGGAAGCTGGTCCGCCGGGAGCAGCAGACTTATATATGGAATATGGAGGATGACAATGGAAAAATTAATGGCTATTCTGAATGATATCGACGACAGTATCCAATGGGAAAAAGAGCAGGGACTGATCGACAGGAGGCTTCTGGATTCATTTGGAGTGATCTCTCTGGTTTCTGAGCTGGAAGACTGCTATTCCATCGAGATCGAGGCGGGAGAAATGGTGCCGGAGAACTTTAATTCTGTGGAAGCTATCTATACCATGGTACAGAGACTGCAGGAGAAATAGAGATGTCATACCATGATCCGGTGTATTTATTTTTGTTTCTGCCGGCGGTGCTGCTGGCATATCAGTTGACGCCCAGAAAGAAAAGATGGCTGCTGCTTTTGCTGGCAGGATATCTTTTTTTCTGGACCATCAGCGGAAAACTGGTGCTGTATCTGATAGGGACCACCTTGTTTACCCATTATATCGGCCTGTGGCTGGAATTATTAAAAAAGAGCTGCGCCGAGCGGCTGGAAAGAGAAAAAAGCCTGAATGCGGACAGCAATAAAAGCAGTGAAAAAAAACGGCCAGAGACCGGAGAAAAGGCTGTCCGGGAAGAATACAGAAAAAAACAAAGACTGGTGCTGACGCTGGGAGTCTGTGTACTGCTGGGAGTGCTGGGCTGTCTGAAATATTTTAATTTCTTTGCCAGAAATGCCAACCTGCTTTTGGAACAGGCCGGGCAGGGAAGTCTTTTTCAGGTCAAAAACCTTCTCCTTCCTATAGGGATCTCTTTCTATACCCTGCAGGCCGTGGGTTACATGGCAGATGTATACTGGGAAAAGATCCCCGCCCAGAGACATCTTGGAAAGCTGGCCCTGTTTCTGGGATTTTTCCCTCAGATCATGGAAGGCCCCATCAGTATGTACGGACAGACCGGGGAAGCTCTGTGGAAGGGAGAGGATCTCAGGGGAGAGAACCTGTCTGCAGGGAGCGGCCGGATCCTGTGGGGACTGTTTAAAAAGATGATCGTTGCCGACCGGCTTTATGTGCTGGTGAAGGCGGTCTTTGAACATTATCAGGACTACAGCGGGAGCATTGTGGCTTTTGCCGCTATTGCCTATACCCTTCAGCTATATATGGAATTTTCCGGCTGTATGGATATTGTTATAGGAAGCGGACGGCTTTTCGGGGTAAGGCTTCCGGAAAATTTCTGCCGCCCATTTGCTTCCAGAAACGCAGCGGAATTTTGGAGGCGATGGCATATCACTCTGGGCGCATGGCTGAAGACCTACGTGTTTTATCCGGTATCCGTATCCCGGCTGGTAAAGAAATGGAACCGGTTTGGAAAAAAACATCTGGGGAAATATCTTACCAGGCTGGGAGCAACGGCTCTGTGTCTTTTCCCGGTATGGCTCTGCAACGGTCTGTGGCATGGAGCAAGCTGGAATTATATTTTCTACGGTATGTATTATTTTGCCATACTCCTGGCCGGCGCGGCTTTAGAACCGGCGCGTATCCGGGCGATCCGGTTCTTTCATATAAATGAGAAGGCTCTGTACTGGCAGATCCCCTGTATTTTGAAGACCTGGGTGATCATTTTTACGGGAGAGCTTTTTTTCCGGGCAAACGGCCTGAAGGCGGGAATGATCATGTTTTTCAGTATCTTCCGGGACTTCAGGCTTTCTGTCCTGTGGGATGGGACTCTCCTGGATTTCAGCCTGGACAAAGGGGATTATCTGGTGATCTGTGCAGGGGTTCTCATTACGGCGGGGATAGGAATCATAAAAGAAAGGAATCTGCTGAAGGGAAAAGGTCTTCAGGATATGCGCACCCCTGTTCGGTGGGCGGTATATTACGGCCTGATCCTGTCGGTCCTTATATTCGGAGCTTATGGGATCGGTTATCAGCAGGTGGATTTGATCTATGCGGGATTTTAAGAAAAATACAGGAAAATGGGGAAGAACCCTGCTGTTCTTTCTGATCCTGGCCGTTCTTCTCGGAGGGATATCCCGGAAGATAGCAAAGACGGCGGAGGATCAGGAAAAATGGGTCCATTACCGGAATAAAAGCGCCCTTCTCCTTGAAAAGGAACAGAAAAATACCATAGATGTGATGATCCTGGGAGACAGCCTCAGCTATACCTCCTTTTCCCCCATGCAGATGTGGAATGAATACGGGATCCCGGCTTTTGTAGGGGGACAGTCCGGACAGAATATCCAGGAGAGTTATTATATGCTGAAGAAAGCTTTTAAAAATCAGAAGCCCCGGCTGGTGATCCTGGAGACCAACGTACTCTTCCGGCCCCAGAAGGGAGCTTCAGGGCTTACCATGACCCTGGCTGCGGCGGGCAGCTACTATTTTCCTATGTTTACCTATCATGATATCTGGAAATCTATTCTTACCGGAAAAGAGTATCCTGAGGAAAACTATAAAGGCTTCCAGTTCCGGGAGGTGACAAATCCGTACCAGGGCGGAGCATATATGAAAGAAACTGCGGCAAAAGAAAAGATCAGCCGGACTGTGGAGGACTATCTGGAAAAGATCCGGTCTTTGTGCCAGAAAAATCAGGCGGAGCTGGTCCTGGTAAGCACCCCTTCCCCCCTGAATTATAATTACAGGAAATATAATACCCTGAAAGCATATGCGGAGCAAAGGGAAATCCCATATGAAGATATGAATCTGAAAACCCAAGAGCTGGGCATAGACTGGGAAAAGGACAGCCTGGATGGAGGAGATCATCTGAATCTGTCCGGGGCATGGAAAGTTACCCGTTTTACCGGGAAGTATCTCCATGAAAACTTTTCTCTTCCGGACAGAAGGGAGAAAGGAGCCTATGCCTCCTGGATAGAGGAAGGGAAAAAATATGAGGAAAAAGCCAAAGAAAAATTGGAAGCTATGTGGAAAGATGATAAGATAACAGGAGAAGAGGTGGAAAACCGAAGGGAAAGGAGTTTACCGGCGTATGAGTAAAGAGAAAGTGCTGATCGTGGAAGATGACAAGGATATCCGGGAAGGGGTCCGTATCCTGCTGGAAAGTGAGGACTATATCGTCCGGGAAGCGGAAAACGGCAGACAGGGACTGGAACTGCTGGATGAGGAGACGGATCTGGTGATCCTGGATATTATGATGCCGGGAATCTCCGGTCTGCGTACCTGCGAAGAGATCCGGAAGGTTTCCAATGTGCCGGTGTTGTTTCTTACGGCAAAGGCCCAGGAGTCGGATAAGCTTATCGGCCTGATGGCCGGGGGAGACGACTACCTGCCAAAGCCTTTTTCCTATGCGGAACTTCTGGGAAGAGTCAAGGCCCTCCTCCGCCGATACAATATTTATATGGGCCGGATAAAGCCGGAAGATGAGAAAAAGGATTCCTGGCTGGAGAGCCGGGGACTGAGGGTCCATAGAAAGTTTAACCAGGTTTTTGTCCGGGAAGAAGAGACAGACCTGTCAGAGCTGGAATACCGGATCCTGCTGCTGATGATGGAACATCCAAGAAAGATTTTTTCTGCCCAGAATCTTTATGAGAGCGTATGGGAGGAACCCTACTTTTATTCCTGCAGCAGCACGGTTATGGTACATATACGGAAGCTGCGTGTAAAGATAGAAGAGGATCCGAAAAATCCAAAGTATATCAAAACTGTTTGGGGAAAGGGTTATAAGTTTGACACAGAGTATGAGTAAAAGAAATTCTATTTATTTTCAGCTTCTGCGGCAGCTGATCCTTTCGGCTGTGATATCTGCGGTGGTTTTTGCCGGATTGGACTTTGCCGTCAGCTATCTCATCGGCAGATATTTTGAAAATCCCTTTTATGTGGAAAACCAGAATGAAAAGTATGCGGGAAAACTGCAGAAGTATGTGACCAGAGAAGGCCTGAGCACAAAAGACGCAGAAGCGCTGAGCCGCTGGGTGAAAAAGCAGAATATCCTGTTCGTTCAGATCTATAAAGACAGCATTCTGGTGTTCGACTCTGCATATCCTGAGGAGGATATATGGGAGGAAGAGATCATGTCCAGGGATTATGAACTGGACTACCATTCTCAGGTGGAATTTTCGGACGGCACAGGAGAAGTGTTCATTATGGGAAGCTATGCCTATCAGTATTATAATTACGCGCTGGCAGGGGAACTCCTTTTGTGCTTTGCCCTGTTCCTGTTCCTGGTCCTTTACGGGATCCGGAGGAAAATGGCCTATATCCTTCAGTTGAGAGACGAGATCGAGATCCTGGAGGGAGGCAGCCTGGATTATCCCGTTACTGTAAAAGGAAAGGATGAACTGGCGGCCCTGGCCAGGGGGCTGGACAGTATGAGAAAATCCTTTGCGGGACTGATCGAACAGGAAGGAAAGATGGTCCAGGAGAATCAGAGGATCATCACAGAGATGTCCCACGATCTGAGAACGCCGGTAACCTCTATCATCTTATATACGGAAATCCTGAAAAAGGGAACTTATAAAGATCAGGAGCAGCAGAGGGAATATATTGAAAAGATCGGTCAGAAGGCTCAGCGCATGAAGCAGCTGACAGACCACCTTTTTGAATATTCTCTGATCTCAGGAGAAAGAGAAATGAAAATGGAGAAACCGGAGCTTTACGAGGTCCTGTTCTACGATCTTTTTTCTGAGACCTGCAGTTATCTGCAGCAGAACGGATTTCAGGTCCGGTTCCAGGTAGAATGGCTGGGGAAAAAACTCCGGATCTCCACGGAGTATCTTCTGCGGATCATGGATAACATTACCTCCAATCTGGTGAAATACGCGGATCCTGCCCTTCCGGTGGTGATCTCGTCCGCCAAAGAAGGGCGTATGGCAGGATTTACTTTTGAAAACCATTCCAGGCCTTTAGAAGAAGATGTAGAGAGCAGGGGAATCGGTCTTCAGAGTATTAAGAACATGACCTCCCAGATGGGAGGAAGATGTGTGGAAGAGAGAATGGGAGAGCTTTTCCGGCTGACGATCCTCCTTCCGATTGTAGAAGAGCCGGTTTCACCGGGAACTTTGTGATAGAAAAAGGCCCCTGCTTACAGACATATCCCAGTCTGTAAGCAGGGGCCTTTTTTATAGGAAAGTTCTTTCTGTGAAAGACAGATCGCAAGCTCTATCCTACTACGGTCACAGAAGTGATATGTGGATTTACTCCTTCATACCAGTACAGGAATCCCTCCATATCGATGGTCTGTCCGATCTGAAGAGATTTCACAGCGGAATAAACCTCTGTGGAGCTATCGCAGAGATAGGACTCGATAGTGAAAGTATAAGTCTGGCCGTTGTAGGAAGCGTTAAAGTACAGGTCGTCACCTTCTGTACCGGAACCGTCATAGTTGTATAAGAAGGGAACGTCGTTTCCATTTGCGTCCTGTCCGGCGGCCTCTACGGTCATGCCTTTAAAGGAAACAAACTGGTTCTGATAGTTGATCAGCTCATCAGTGCCCAGCATCTGAGTAACGTCCAGAGGATCTGCAACATAGGTATCTCCATCGTCAATGATCTCGAAGCTTCCGTCCATGATCTCAGTTTCACCGGACCATTCAGATTTATAGCCGGTCACCTGGATCTTTGTCCCCGGGGTCAGAAGGTCATATTCGTCTTCCGGGCAGGCCATATCGTAGAAGAAATAGCCGCCGTCCTTGTCCTGGGCATATACGGTAGCTTTGTCCTCATACCAGGACTGCTTTGCCTGAACATAAGCCTGAACAGTAACCTGGGAATCCAGGTCGGCAGCCATGTACTCGTCATAGCTCATAACATCAGCCCCAGCTTCAGAATCTGTATCTTCGGAGGCGTCGGCAGCTTCTTCAGTATCTGTGTCCTCTTTAGCTTCTGCAGTTTCTTCACTTGCAGTGCTGTCTTTGCTTTCTGTACTGCCGCCTCCTGCACATCCGGCCATTGTAAAGGCCATAGTCAGTGCCAGCAGCATAGCCAATGGTTTTTTCATAGTGATATTCTCCTTTCCTTGATCCATAGAGACAGGTTTCCCTGTGGTACAAACCTATTATAGCCTAAAAAATCCACAAGTCAACTGCTCCGTTTTTTCAATTTTGACCAGCCCAGCCAGAGAAGGATCAGGATCCATACCCCGCCAAGAGCGCCCAGGAGCACCCGGGCGGTAAGGGGAAGAGGTCCCAGATCCTGTTCGCCCTGGGAAAGGGCCCCATATTCATCCAGATGATACAAAGAGGTGATGTCGCTGTAGAGCTTTTCTATATAGGCGTCGTCTACAGTCTCTCCTCTCCGGACGGATTTGGTCACTTCTTCAATCAGCTGGCCTGCGGCGTCCCTTAAAGAGGCAGAGCCGTTAAAGACCGGGGTCACAAAAGTATCCCCTTCATGTTCCAGAAGAAGCTTGACAGCCTGGATCTTTACTGCATAGTAGGTATTGTTGTCTTCTCCTTCCCGGGAGAGATAGTCCTGATACTGAGCGGACTCCTGGGCTGTCTGCGTCACCGGGACATAACCTTCTGTTTCCGAATAGGCGGTCTGTACATCATTTGTCAGCAGGAACTGGGCAAAGAGCCAGGAGGCCAGAACTTCCTGGGGATCTTCTTTGTTAAAGATACAAAGGGAAGGTCCCTGGGAGATCATCTGAGGATTCTCCGGATCATACTGGGGGATAGGCATGACTGCGGTTTCAAACCGGGTAATGTTTTCCTCCGCAATGTCCACAAGGGGAGCGTCGCTTCCCATCCAGGTGGAGCCGGCAGTGGAGTCAATGGCAAAGACACACTGGCCTGCATTTAAAAAGTTTGCAGGATAGCCGGAGATCTTAAAGGTGGAAAAGGCCCCGGTCTTTGTATGGTCTGCAACAGTGTAAAGGATATCCCTGGTGGTGTCGTTAAAGATCTCCACCTGTCCGGCGTCAGTGGAATATCCGGCCCCCTGCTGGCGGAGCATCTGGATCATCATATTGTCTGTAGACTTATAGATGAAAGGGATCATCACTTCCTGGCCGTTAAGCTTATAGGTGCCGTCTGGATTTTTTTCTGCGGCAGCCTCGGAAACCTCCCAGATAAAGTCCCAGGTAAGGGTTTTGGGAAGGGTATAGCCCAGAGCCTCTACATAGGTCTTGTTAATATAGCAGGCCTCTGTGGAACGCATGAAAGGCAGGGCGTAGTAATGGCTGCCGATCTTACATTCCGCCAGAAACTGAGGGACGATCTGAGATTCCTCAGGAGAGTCGAAAGCCACCTGGCTTCCTCCCAGGCCGTAGTTTTCATCAGTGAGAAGATCATCCAGAGGAACTACCACGTTGTCTCCGGTCATGTAAGTGGCAATGTGATCCGGGTAAGTAATACATACGTTAGGGGTTGTATTTGTAGAAATATTGGTGATCACATCATTGTAAATATCTCCATAATCTGTGTAAAGCCGCAGGTTTACCGTGATATTGGGATACAGTTCCTGGAAATCTTCAATGGTCTGTTTATAAATGTCCGTCTGGGTCTTATTTGTATCGTTTTTTGCCCAGAAGGTGATCTCATAGTCCTTTGAGGTGTCGAAAGCTTCCGGAACAGTGAAAGCTGCAGTTTCTTCCTTCCTGCCGTGACAGCCGGAAAGAGAAGAAAGACACAGAAGGACCAGGAGTATAGCTGCCAGAGTTTTTCGTGTTCTTTTCATCCTTTGATACCTCCCTGGGATACGCCGGCCATGATCTTGCGCCGGAATACAAGAAACAGAATGATCAATGGCACGGAAATAACCACTACCGCCGCCATCATGGCAGGAATATTTTCCCGGCCGAATCCGTTTTCACGGATCTCCTGGATCCCGTTGGATACAAGATAATAGGATGGATCATCAGTGACCAGCCTGGGCCATACATAGGAATTCCAGCATTCAATGATCTTCAGGATGATAATGGTCACAATAGTAGGCCGGCAGATGGGGATCATAACCTTCCATAAATATTTCAGATCCGAGGTCCCGTCTACTTTGGCCGCCCGGTAAAGTTCATCAGGCACCTGCTCAAAGTTTTCCTTTAACAGATAAATATAGAAAACAGAGGTGACGGAAGGCAGGATCAGACCGGGAAAGGTATTCCGCAGGTCCATATTGGTAATGGTGACAAAGTTGGTGATCACTACCAGTTCGCTGGGGATCATCATCAGCGCCAGGAACAGGGTGAAGACCAGGTTTTTTCCCCGGAATTCCAGCCGTGCAAAGGCATAAGCCGCCAGGGTGCTGACCACTACCATAATGGCTGTAGTAGCCAGGGCAAAGATCAGGGTGTTCAGCAGATATCCCACAAGAGGTACGGTTGTAAAAGCGTCTTTATAGTTCTGAAGGGTAGGGGACAGGGTGAAAAAGGCGGGGACATGTTCTGCGTTGTAAGAGCCGTAGCTTTTCACCGAGGTCAGGATCATCCAGTAAAAAGGAAACAGGACGATCAGGGCCCATACGGTCAGAAAGAAATAAGTAAGCCCCTTCAGCAGCCTGCTGTTCCTGAGGGTCTGTTTTTGTTTTTTCTCAAAATTTATATGTTGTTCCATTTCTATCATAACCTCTCAATACGGAATCTTCTTCCTGCTTGCCAGGAGATTAATACAGGTGACGGTAAGGACGATGACAAAGAGGATAATAGCCGCCGCCGAGGCATAAGAGGGATAGCCGCCGCTGTCTCCATACAGCATGTCATAGACATAGCCTACGATGGTGTTCATCCCCGCCGCGTTTAAGTCTGTGCCGAAAAGGGCCACTGCGTCGCTGTAAGCCTTGAAGGCGCCGATAAAACCGGTGATCACCAGATAGAAGATCATAGGTGAGATCATAGGCAGGGTGATCCGGGTAAAGATGCGGAGTCGGGAGGTGCCGTCTACTCTGGCCGCCTTATAGTAGTCCTGGTTTACCGAAGCCAGGGCGCTGGTCAGGACCAGGATCTTAAAGGGCATGACTACCCAGATAGTATAAAAGCACAGGACGAACATTTTGGCCCAGTAAGGGCCGTCGATAAAATCAATGGATTCTCCTCCGAAGAGCCGGATCACCAGATTGACCAGCCCGTCGGTATATTCTGTCTTCTGAAAAAGCACCATAAAAACCAACCCTACAGCCAGGGTGTTGGTCACATAGGGGAGGAAGTATACCGTCTGGTAAAGCTCCCGGAGAGGCTTTATAGAACTTAATCCCGTGGAGATCAAAAGGGCCAGACCTGTGGATACCGGCACAGTGATGATCACCAGGATAAAAGTATTCTGTACTGCCTGAAGAAAATAGGGGTCGTGGAGCACATAGGAAAAGTTATACAGCCCCACGCCGAAATAGGTCTGGGAAGCAAAATTGAATCCCTCCTCCACAGAGTAGATAAACACATCGATCAGAGGATATACCATGAAGATGATGAGAAAAAGGAGGGCAGGCAGAAGGTACAGCCAGGCCTTTTTATTATTGCTGTTCATATGCAGGTTTCTCCTTTCTTAAGATTTCAGATCCGTTTTTCCTCAGAGGTCCACAGGGATCCGGTTCCCGGTATCCTTCCGGAAAAGAAAGATCTTCCCGGGCTTCAGGCGAAATTTTACAATACCGGAAATATCTTTCAGGCTTTCCCGGCCGTTTACAATGGCCCGGAGGGTCTGAGAAGTACAGGAACTATGGGAAGCAAGGATACTCACATCTCTGCCCATAACTTCCACCCGCTCCAGAGCGCAGGAAAGAGGACCATCCGGATCGGGAAGAAATCCTTCCGGACGGATACCGGCCCAGACCTCCTGGTCCGGCACGCCCTTTGCGGCAAGAACCGGGTCATCTCCCAGGAACAGAGTCTGGTCTTTGACTTTTCCCTGAAATATGTTAATGGGAGGAGTCCCCAGAAATTTTGCGGTAAAGAGGCTGTCAGGATCGTCATAGACATCCTGAGGATTTCCCTGCTGCATCAGAACGCCTTTCTCCATAACAGCGATCCGGTCGCAGATACTCATGGCCTCATCCTGGTCATGGGTGACAAAGACTGTGGTGATACCGGTTTTTTTCTGGATCTTCCGGATCTCTTCCCTGGTCTGGAGGCGGAGCCTGGCGTCCAGGTTCGAGAGAGGCTCGTCCAGGAGCAGGACCCGGGGATATTTTACAAGAGCCCGGGCGATGGCCACGCGCTGCTGCTGGCCGCCGGAAAGTTCTCTTGGTCTGCGGTCCATCAGATCTTCGATCTGTACCAGGCGGGCGGCCTCCTCTACACGTTTTTTCAGTTCTTCCTTAGAAAGTTTCTTCTTTCCTTTCAGGTTCTCCAGGGGAAACTGGATATTCTGCCGCACGCTTAGATGAGGATAAAGGGCGTAATTCTGAAATACCATGCCCACACCCCTCAGTTCAGGGGAAAGATCTGTCACGTCTTCCTCGCCGAAAAAGATCCTGCCGCCGGAAGGCTTCTCAAGGCCGCAGATCAGATTTAAAGTTGTACTCTTCCCGCAGCCGGAGGGCCCCAGGAGACCTACCAGTTCTCCGTCGGGGATCTCTAAGGTGAGATTATCAACGGCAGTCACTTCACCGGGATTTTTTCTTCCCCGGCCGGGAAATTTCTTTGTAAGATTCTGCAATACGATTTTCATTTTCATTCTCTCCATATGATAGGTTTTAACACTGGAAATTATAGCGGATTTTTTGGTATATCTCAAGGCTGGAAGGATCATCAGGGAAACACTTTACAGGAAATGAATCTTCCAGAAACATTGTGTCCATCAGCGTTTCTGGAAGATTATCAGAAATAATAAGAGAAGACTGTGCTTAGATACAGGTCAGGAAGTTTATTCCCAAGCCGATAAGACCGCATAATGACAGCGCAGTGCAAAGGAAGCGCGTCAGACGGCGACTGTTAAAATTCCATTTTGACAGAAGGATTCCGATACAGGCAATAAAAAGGTAACACATTATCCAAGAGGTTCTTTTGCCCGATGCGAATATAGTCGGAGAGAATCCCAGCATTGCCTGAGTAGCCAGTGCGGCAATAAACATGCCAGATGAGAGGGCAAATCCTTCTGTCAGGCCGAATAGGATATAAAATTCAATGATAATAACCGCACATACAGCTATCAGTGGAAGCTGCTGTATGATATCGGTTTGCGGCAAGGTTTCTCCTGCATCGGGTGATCCCGAAAATTCGGTGCGGAAAAATACCGCAAGACCGATCACACAGGCGATTACAGGTAAAGCGGACAACGCATGCCATCTCCGTTTTTGGCTTTTCTCACATATCAGTATAAACAGGATAGCAACCATAGCCAGAAGCACGAAATCCTGAAGGAAAAACATCGTGTCTATTGTGATAGAGATACCGTGAGATGCTTTATCCCAAAAAGTAAGATCCATAAATTCCGGCAACCACATGTCGCTTTCGGCCTGGATACGCACGCTGTTTCCGGGACATGTGAAAATGTAAATAAAAGAACATATGACAAATATAAGCTGTAGGAGCAGATACTTGCAATTTCGGAATAATGCAAATGGAGAATGGTTTTTATAAGAAAAATATACAGCCGCTCCGGCGTATGCAAGGAGGAGAACCACTGCCATCTGTTCTGAATTACATGCGAATATCAGACAGGCGCAGTACAGTATTCCCTCAGCTGGTTTTATAGGCCTTCCCTCATATATTTTCCGAATGGGGTATAAGGCGATGAGGCCCGCTGTAAGGGGCCACATGTAATTTAACGTCGTTGCGATCCATCCGGCTATCGACATATATCGGTACGGGAGCATAAGGAACAGCAGGCAGAAGAAAGCGCTGTAGTATATCCTGTATTTTCTCCTCATAAGAAGCTTGGTAAGAGCGGCGACCGATATAACTATGACTACTGTGTCGGCAATCCTCCAAACGACCGAAGGCAGGTTTACCATTAGGATGATAAGCGCTTCTATTAATGTTCTCGAAGACCATGTGACATAACGAGTCTGCAGCCATTGGATCAGAGAAAATCCAGATTCCTGTGAATATGACAGAAAAATGACGTCATCTCCAGTGCCAAGCTGCATGTTCATATGTATGACCAGCATACTAAGAAACAGAATAATAAACGGCAGGATGAAAAGAAATTTTTCGTTATTTGAATGTGATTTAGTGTTTGAAATGTTCATTGTCCAAAATCCTTTGATTCCTTGAATCTCGTTTTTTAATAAGAAGTATGGCATTACTGCTATTTTTACATTATAACTCAATACATCACAATATACTATGCAAAAACATCACAAATTTATAACAAAACGTTAAATGAAAGAGATACAGAAAATAGAAATAAACAACGGATACTCCCTTGGTTTTCCGCTTTGCACTATACTAACTACAAACAGCTCGTATCGTCGGCGGACGCCAAATGAATATAAATATTCACTTGGCTCCTTGCTTTATGCTATAATATCTTCTCAAAGGGATCCTGGAAGATCCTATGACTATTTACGATAAAGGGATGAGAATTTTGTTAGAGATCATTGTCTGTTTTATTGCAGGAATGGGAGCAGGTCTGGGCACCGGCTTTGCAGGGATGAGCGCAGCCGCTGTGATCAGTCCCATGCTGATCACTTTCCTGGGAATGCCGGCCTACCAGG